>BNJU01002662.1_pt1 | contig 88760 bp, 148 predicted proteins | sample 8539281 | NCBI WGS metagenome assembly BNJU01 (sample SAMD00202456, study PRJDB9452) | human saliva metagenome | isolation source: human saliva | place: Japan
CATACCTACAATGAGGGAATGCACGGTACGGCCTGTGCTGAGTCACCAGCAATGCAATGGTCTTATCGTAGAAGGTGCCCTGCGTCTTGCGTATCGCATAGAGGTGCAGCTTGAGGGTCTGCGAGGGGTCTTTGGTTGGCTCCATCTCCCAGCATTGACGATGGGTGACGTCCAAGCTCTGAGGCGTCGAGTGCAGCTCCCACCTCAAGGTAGTGGCGCATCACGATGGCATCCAGCATAGTTGCCGACCATGAGGATGGTATCCTTGAGGGATTCGCCTATAGCCGAGCTGGAAGTCGCTGCATCAGGAAGCCGATGACGCACGGCCTCCAAGGCGATTTGCAGCGGTCAGGAAAGCTTAGTCTGGTACGGGTGGGGGCTCAAAAGAGGGTTGCTGATGACACGCCCCTCAAAGAAGCTTGCGATTGGGATCTGCTCAAAGAGAGCTGCTCGATCAAGAAGAGCCGAAGGATTATCCTCTGTGGAGAGTTGGTTGAGTCGATACTAAAGTGCTTCATGACTCTGTCCGTATAGTCCATGGTGCCTTAATCCTGATGTAGTCTGGCACCACTTTGCAAAGATACTCAGATTATGAAGAAGCCTGCTCATGCTTATGCTTGGAAGAGTGTAGGAGACCCTCCTTCATGTGAACTTTCCTCACCAGCATAACCTCCGTCTTCAGGACAAACTATTGCATAACACACGTGGACTGGTGGAGCGCGAGAGGGGTCTGGAGTGAGAAACTTAGAGCTTGGCTCCGAGCAGCGAGTATGCTATACCTTATGTATGGAGAAATCCCTCTTGAGTTGCACGTATCTAAAAAGCGAGAGCTTATGACTTCTTGGGGATCTGCAGAGGCACCGATAAGATCCTGAATATCCGTGAAGCCGCTGACGGTGCATGTAAGTCCCTCGATACCATCGGGCGATCTGAGTGGTCTGGAAGGGATCCACGAGGATTGTGCGGTACCGACTTCAACAGCTGAGCCCCTGCAAAGTGTCAATCGCATCCGTAGCCGAGGCAGTACTTACCGATGATGGGAACAGCTTCACCGCTGGACCGTCTGCCAGACCATACGCAGAACTATGGGCTTCCTGCGCAGGGCCAGAGAAGTCCGCCCGTAATGGTCGAAATGGACTGGACGCCTTCTGCGTCGATGGCCATCCCCAGGAGCGTGTTTGATCGTCGAGATCGAGTCCGGCCTTCGGCTTCGACTGCTCGTGCGATCTCCGTGATGTCAGTTGACGATTGGGCGACAGCACGATAGAGCGTCTTGTCATAGACCGCACGCCGCACGACGGACGACAGGAGGCGGCTCCAGCGCACGTCACCAAGGCCATTCCCCTCCTTCACATGGGGCACGATATATTGAAGCTCGATAGCAGGGATCCTCTCCAGGGCGTTGATCTTCTCCAGCAGTCTCGATGTGGTCCTCGACTCTGCGAACCTGACGATTGACGGTCATCGCTGCAATGTCATGGCAGATATCGTGGGATGAATAATGCTCGCAGAAGTAGTCTACCCCCTTGTTCTGCAGTCGATCGGCATTGGAGAGCAACTGAAGAATCTCTGCCATGCAGTGAGGGTTTCCCAGCTGACGGATGTGGCGATGTGCCTTGACGAGTACCCACCAAGACGGTTGGGGTCGATGAGGAGTCACCGTATTCGAGCCCAGCATACACAAAGGTCCCAGAGGCGGTCTCTCGAGGGTTCTTAATCCCGTGGGCCCACGGCCGATAATGATAACTGTGTCTTGAGCGCCAATGAGATCTGTCTTGACAGACTTAGAGATTAAAGACGAACCTTCGTTGCACACACAAAGTGTTCCTTTCCTTCGAGATCTTCTACTAGCATAGAGGCATAGCTCCGATTCGCACGCCATACTATTTCTCAGTGAGACTTCGCAGTCAATGCCGCTGCCTCAGCCAGCTTTGCTGACGCTCATCATAACGTGTAGGGCCACAAGTAGAGCGCATGATGAACGAGGCCTTCATGAAGAGGATCGGATGATCCGATCCGCGCGACCCTCGAGTCAGCTCAATCGCCGTTGTCTGTCGTATGGTAGTACGTCGCCAGGGCAGCCTGAGCTCCTCACGGGCTACAGTGTGTGCCTGCGGTGCGTCCGCACAGGAGAATCGTGGGACGGACACCATCGCTCAGCAGGAATTTGTACGGAGCCAAGGAAAGGCATGGGAGCTATGTACCTGCACCGCCACCGACGAGCGGTGGTGGCTCGAGCGCCCTCTACCACTGAGTAGTGCCCAGCAGATAGCGGATCGGCTCTGTGCCGTCTGCAGGCCGTGAGGATTGATGTCCTTGACCAGCACGCCCGATAAGTAGCCAAAGCTTCGCGGTGCTCAGGATTTCACATGCGCATAGATATGGGACGACGCAGGAAGGACGAAGCTGGGACCGCAGCTTGGACGAACTGCCCGGCTGCCATGGCAGAAGGTGCCTGCAGCCTCAAGGAGAGTTGCGCTTCAGCAGGTAGTACCTGCCACCCAGAGCCTGAGTAGGAGGCAGCGTAAACCGAAGAGAATACTTTTCATAGGTGAGATACAGCGACATATAGATCACACAAGATACGCATGATCTATGCGCTACAACTGTGCTTATTTCTCCTCGAGTGTCTTTCAGAAGGTGTCGAAAACTATTGTCGTCATGAAAGACCGTGATATGGGCAATTCCTTCTCTCTACGCTCCCGCACCTCGGCCTTTGGGCGTGCTGTCTCCTGCTTGAGCTTGGTATCGCACGAGGGTCTCTTTTCGCTCCTTCACTTCCACGTCCCGAAGCGAAAGGGTCGCGTGCAGATCATTTGACACGCAGGGCACCCACAGACAAAGCTCCTCGGGACTCATGATGTCTGAGAAGTGCTCCCGACGATCTTGTTTATTGTCGCCACATTGATCTGCTGCCTACTCCGAGCTGGGGTTGAGGAGATAGCGTGCAGGAGCAATTCCAGCCTTCATGCCAAAGTCTCTTGAGTAGTAAAGCTCGCTCCCTGTATCGACGACCTCTTTTAGGCGCTTTTGTTATGGCGATGAGTCTCTATACTCACGACATAATGACACGCTTTGAATTATGGTAAAGTTGCATAAATACAAGATATCGATTTAGAATTCAGACCGTATGAAATATCAGGTCGTTTGGATTCACCTAGATCATGCGTAACCTGCATATCCTCAAAATCATGCCTTCTATCTCTACGCCCACAACACAGCACAAGCTTTGCTTGACATAAATACCTCAGTCAGCTCTTTGCGATACTAATTTCGCATAACGATCAGATTGATGATGGAAATCGAAACATGGACTATTCCTCTCTGTATCTGCAACTGCAACTTCACGTCGTGCATACGTCGTTTCTGGTTACTAAGACATGAGCAGCAGTATGAGGCAGCGTATCGAGTCCGTTTGCACAACTCTTGAGAATGCTCGAGTTTGAGATATCTGTGGCTCCCTACCCGCCTCTCGAGTTCGCGTTTCATCAAGTCCAGAATGGAAAGGGAGGATTCAACGTGCGAAATCATCCGCACAGAAGTGAGTTGCGCGCAGGCATGGTGTACAGTGACATCACACCAAGGATTCGTGCGCAGAGGGCGCGGTCAGGGGATGGCAGCTGAGGAGTGTCATGGGAGGAAGATCGCGGCTCAGAGCTTTTATGGAATTGGCGATTCATATCCAAGAAACTTTGCTGAGGTAGAGCATCCCAAATGGGACTGTAGCTGAGGTCCGGCCCTCTGTATTAGGGTGCTAAAGGCATCTGCGCCCAGCTCACCGATGTATGCCTCTCGAAGAGGAGGTACTAAGCCCCTCGCCTCATGTGCCAGTCCTCTTATCCAGCGAAGGAAAAAGTGCCATTCTCGTGAAGGAGAAAGCGCCTTCTCGTAGTGGTTTCACGCTGTCTGTGCACGTAGTCTTAAAGATGCGCGTCGGTCCAAATAATCCACGTGCGTAGATGTGAGGCCACGGTACGTATGGAAAACTTATCTGCGCTCGTCCATAATTTCTGTCGACGCAGGAGAACAACCTAATGGGGTCGTCATGGCTATATAGGGATCGTCAAAGCTATAGCTTTCATGCGCCATCCTATATGGCTCTACCTTACGCACACCCTATGGCCTATAGGAGACCATGCGCAAGCCCACCTCTTCATTACTCGCACCTCCGTCCCACTCGAAATCGGTCGTGGGCTGAGGAAGTTTCGAAGGGGTACATGACGTCACATCGCACTGGAGCTTAACTGACATGGAGATCATCGAGGTGTGGGACATTTGGCGAGCGGGTCGACTTTGGCGACAGACTGGTGTCCCTGTGACAGAGGAGCTCTGCTCCATATTTGATGTTTCACCTATATATATTGTATAGCGTATGAAGAAGATCATTGCGTGCTCGGCGCAGCATCGCTTCTCTCCCTCAGCTCTCGTGTGACCTGGCTATACTGGGTGAAGAGACTATGGGACGTCGTAGATACACGCAGCGCATCGAGCGTGGCGCGGGCCAAGAGCAAGTATATTCGCTCGCGACGCCCACTTGCGTCGATTCCGGAGACAACGGTGTCGAGAGAGATAGATATCATAAGTCAGGCCTCTTCGAAAAGCGAGATCACAGTCGTCAGCTCTCCTGGGCGCGTCGGTACGTGAATACGTACAATGGAACTACTACGCTCCGATCGTGGACGCTATCCAGTCAACGGGAACTATCCTGCGTGCAATGACTATAGGCGGTTACGAGAAGAGGCAATGCTACCGTGGATACGCGGAGACTATGATGACTATGGGGACTATCGCAGTGACCGCCAGAATGATCAGTGGTTCAGTCGGGTCTATCGCGAGGTGCGGCGGCAAGACGTTCACGGATGATCAAGATCGCTATATCCGTGATGCTTGGCCCGTGGAAACCGATTCACGGCGCAGCAGACGATCAAGCTTTCTCCGTCTCTTCGGCTTTCGATGAAAGCTCAGAGGTCTTGGCTTGTAGCCTCTGGACTTCGTGACCACGGATCTCCCTATCGTATCGTTGATCGGTTCACCTGCTACTCCAGCTCTCAACGGGAGGCGCGTCGCCTCTTGGGTATCATTTGATGGGTCTATCTTGAGAGCTTGCGCCTCTCTCTTATCCGCAAGGAGCCTCCTCTTTGAGGCTATCCCATAGAGGCTCGCTTTCCTCTCTCTCGACCCCATCCACACATCATGCACTAGGAGCCGTACCAGCCTGGCCTCGCATGCCTGTCCCGGCATCACGTCATCACCATCAGCTCTTGTGGCCTCGCCAAAATACGCCCAAGAGGTCAATAAGATCAGGCGTGGGATGACTAAGGAGCAAGTGACCTCACTCTTAGGTGCCTCTCAATCACGTGTCCAAGCCAGTCAGCGAAATCCTGGGCTTTTGGGAGATACAACTTCTCCTGACTTCCGGGCAATACAATCTCGCGCATGCGACGCCTTCGTCAATGATCGCGTGGGTCGGTTTGTAGCCAAGGAGAAATGCACACCTCCCCAGCCGGACTACGCTGTATCCTGGGACTGGCGCGTCATCCATTTACGTCCCCCATCCTCCAGCCAACCTATCCGTATCCCAGCGATAGGCGGTACCCCGACCAGGGTACTATCTGGACGAAGGCTATAGCGAGCCTCGGAGAGTGCTCGATGCCCTTTGAGGTGTTCTGTCACGATGTGCAGGCTGATCTTCGAGAGTCGGGTCGCCTCATCGAAGAGGTCGCCACGACAAGCTGCTTGCCACCACAGAGCAAGCGCGCCTTATCAATCTGTCTCTGACACACAGCGGCAGCTCAGTGTCCTACGCACTGGCTCACCGCTTACGAGGAACGGCTAACTCACCCTACCTACTCGATCTCTTCGCTTCTGGAGTCGTGAGCGAAACAGAGCGCATCCTCCTACATTGATTCAGCTGAAGCGCTATGTTCCTCGCCAGTATGACCCCACGCTATGCAGGTACCCTCCGAAGAAGAGGACTGACGAGGGGTTCCACGAGATCAATCGAGCTATCATTCCAGAAGGATCAGATCCGCTATGTACAAGATGCTAAGCGCTTCAATGCTCACGGTACGCGACAAGAGCGTGTTCTGAGCAGTTTAACTGGGATGAAGAGCCTTTACGAGGTCCTCGAGGGCAATCGCTCCACACCTGCGTGACAGATACAACGCCTGGAAGCTCGTCCAGATGCTTTGACTTCCTGGATGCTGCAGAGAGGGCGCGACGTCTTCTCGGTCTCTCTCACCAGGTGGACGCTACCGAGCTGCCTCGGCTCATCTCGCAGTACACGAAAGCAATGGGGATTATGGTGCAGGTATCCTCAGCACGCATGCAGCAGAATCAGGATGCCATCATGGATAAAAGATGACGTGGTATCAGCCTGCTACGCACAAAGCTGAGCGAGCGACTCACGAGGAGGAGATGCGGTCAGCATCCCTTCGCTCGGAGCTTACGGGTCACTAAGATCGTCAGTATAAGAGCAGGCGTCGAAGCTTCTCTCGCGCTACTTCTGTGGGGATGAACTACGACTACAGGCGCTGGAGCTTATCGCAACTCAGCCATGAGGCGAAGCCTCCCGGAAGGCCCTGCTTGGGCCTCTTCACTGTGCTGAAGCTGGAAGTCGCGTGCCAGCTATCTTCTAAGAGAGAGCTATAAAAGGGAGCGACCATTCCCTACAGTAAAGAGAGCCTGCCTCACGATGGGAATTCGTGAGCAAAGATCTCTTATTCAAAACCATCTAACGTGGATGATGCGCTATCCTTTCAGCGACTTCGATGATAAGCTATCACGCGGGCTGCGATCAGCTACATATATCGTTCCACGAGGGACAGCTCTCTACGACGCGATGCAGTTGCCTGAGACATTGTCGTCGTGTGTCGCTCTGGAGCTCAGGCAGTGCTGAGAAAGCAAATGCTGAGGCATTCACGAAAAGAGGCCTCACTGCACGTCCATCAGGAGGCCAAGCGATGGATGACGCCATAGCTTATCATTGAGCCACCGTCCTTCGATATGCCGATGGAGGTTTCGCTCCTCTTCGACAGCCAAAGTAAAGGTACCGACAAGCGCATGCTCCAGGAGCTACACGCGTACCTAGCTGTAATGACGAAAACGATAAACTCGAAAGAGCTTGGCACGTTCGGCCGATACTGGGTGAGCCCTCAGGCCACTGCAGATTGCGTGCTCAACCATGAAGAGCTCGCGCCGCTGGTGGAGACGCAGGATCTCCAGGCGAGGTCCTCTGGAGGTACTCTGACGGCATCACCCGCCGCGCCGCGGTAAAAAGACCTCAGGCTACCCACAGCGAAAGTCAGGTGAGCGCAGGCTCGAGCTGGTGCGATTTCGCTTTATGAAGAGGAGCCTACGATGAGGATCGTCACCGCAGAGCAAGGATAGCGTAGAGCTCGTGGGAAGACCGCCATGACCATGGTGGCGCTGAAGACATTCTCCCCATTCCGATGGCCTGGATACCATTAGCACAGACCTGAGCCTGACGGATCGAAGAGTAAGCACCTACGACGCCGAGGATGATCCCTGCGCCCTGAGGATAGCCCAAGCGGCAAAGCTAGTCGATAGGACCCAGCATGATCGAGCTTGTCCAGAGCAGCTCAGCCATGAAGAGCCAACGAAATCCGTAGAGCCCCTGGAGAGCTAGAGCAGCCAGACTGATGTACTGCCTGAGGGCATCAGGGTTCTTCTTCATAGCACCGACAGCAGCATGTACCGCGAGATCGTCACACCTACGCTACTACCGATACCCGTCAGACCGACCATCAGCACAATGCCGAGGAAAGACAACATCTCATTCATAATCTTTACTTGAGTTAAATGGAATTATTTAGTTTGTTTTTACTTACGTGTGAAAGGGGGTGTAGAGCTTACCGCCACCTCAAACTCGCTATTCTTGTAGTACTCTACGAACGTCAGACGTAGTGGGTGTACAAAGGCACCGACCATAGCGATACCGAAAGTTGATCCCCGTGTCCGAAGACTGAGGACGACGGAGTGCCAGTGATCCCAGCCCATGATGTAGCTGAATGACCGAGGCCGCTGTCTGCAGCAGGGACGCACTGACATGGGAGCTGAGTTGAAAGACACTCCCTGAGTGATCCCGCCCGTCAGACCGATGGCGAAGAGTCGGATAGTGATGAGGGAGTCCCCGAGAAGACCTGAGCTGTCTCATAGCTCTTCCACAGACCAGCGACCAATGTTGATAGAAGGGGTTCTTCCCTGGGCTATTGTGACAGGAAGGCTACCAGCACCGAAAGTCCTGCAGCCACTAGAAGATGTAGGGTCACAGGTTCAGGTAGTGGATCGCATGCCTTTCGGCAGGGCGTAGATCAGCCTGACAGCTACAGGAGTGAGACCTAGCACAGCTGAGCCAGGAGTGCTGCCAGCCCTTCTGATAGACCTGTCTTATGAGGCTCCGATCGGCCTTACCTAGCAGGATCTGCACCAGACCGATGACGACAGAGATCGTCATCGGTTATCCTGGTTGAAGAGATAGTCCTATGTGTGAGCCCAAGGGCAGCTCAGTGCAAGATCCCCCATAAAGCATGCGACACCTTGAAAGGCGCCTGCCCAGCCATTGGCCCAGGCTAAAGGGCTTGTGTCTCCTCCTTTGCTACGCAGGCGGGTAAATGGTGCATGCGACGAAGAGCGAGAAGACCATGCCCAGCATCCCGGCAGCATGCAAGAAAGAGCATGAAGAAGGGGGCGATGAGATACACGTCTGGTCAATCTCTTGGTAACGGTAGTTGGGCAGTGAGAAGGGACCCTGGAGATGAACTCAAAGAAGCAGCGTGCGTGCCGTATTCTTTCGACTGGATGGGCACACTCCGATCTCAGGATCAAAAGTCGCCGGTGACAGAGTAGTAGCCAGCTTCTTGCAGTGCGACTTCAAAGGCGGAGCATCGTCCGTAGGTGCAAAGCCCTCAGCGGAAAGACTTCTCATCCAACAAGGCGCTCCCTTGGAGTCATGCGTCGGCCGAAGGTGAGCGTTCTCAGTAGCGAGATCGCGGCTGCGAGGCTGTCACTTGCAAAAGCGAATCTGCTCGGTGGGCTGCTCCAGCTGCTGCAGGCGCGTGCAGCCTCGCTTCAACTTCTAAATGCCTTCGGGAGTTCATACGTATACGCTTGGGCGTGTGTATACTCAGCCTCCACTAGTAGAGTCTGGCGAAGCTCCAGCATGCATGTGAATGAACGAAATAGACTCGACAGGCGTGAGGCTGGCAGGCAGCCTCCATGCTCGCTTGAGGACTGCTTCTCGGTAAAGCGCGCTTGAGGAATCGTGAAGAAGCTCAGGCATAGCCCAGCATTAGAGAGCTGGCTAATTGCAGCTCGGATCAGCAAGGACCGGACTTCTGTCGCCTCGAGACGAGGCTGCAGCTCACTCATCTTGGACGAGACAAGCGTCTTTCAGTTCCTCTCGATCTCTGATATGAGAGCCTCACCCCTCCGTCTCATTTTGGATGGGAGCCAGGAAAACTCAGCGCTCCGTCTGTGATATAGGGACGCAGGGCGCATGGGTATGCTTGAGTATGGGTGCGCTCCGGAGAGAATGCCACGCGGCTCCTCGACCTCGCGACTATCCTTCTGTTCATTGACATGTAGGGACCTGGGCGTGGCTTGTGAAGGAAGCCTTTCATGAGTCCGAATGAAAGACCAGAGAAGGCATATTTATTCATTGACCCTAATCATTGTGCAGCCCTCCTCTTCTTCTTTCTGTTTACGCAGCTCAATGTTGGTGCGCATAATCTTCTGCGAGGCTTTCGATAAGCTTCCTCATCTTCGAGGAAGCGCTTGATCTTACGGATCGCATCCTGATAACCAGGGATCTGAACCTTCTCGAAGAGATTTTACCTTCTGTGTGGTCTTCTTTCGAGCATGCTCAGTACTCCATCTTCAGGCGAAGGAAACTCTGCCTCGATCCCAGTAGTTGCAAGAGTCTTCAAGAGCTCAATCCCCTCGGCATACCAAGGGAGCATTGAAGATACTGAAGGGGCGTACCTCGTAGTGGATACCATCCAGCACTGGGAGTAGAACCCTGCAATCTTCTTCATCGACAGATCCACAGATCGACAGTGATGAGCGAAAGCATCAAATTCGTCCCACAGGCTGACCATTCCCTGGTATCCCACAGTTCTTGCTCGAGCTTTCTCCTCGAGGAGATCCACCTCACGCTTGGTCTGTTTGACCTGCTGACGCAGGGCGCTCTCCTTACTCTTGATAGTGGTAAGGTACGCAGGCGCATCTTCAGCGCCTTCTCCTGTTGCTGCAGTGAGGTCTTATTGTAGCTGAATCGTATCGCCATAAGACGTTTGATGGCTACCTAGTTATTCCTTAGTCACTGATGGTGAGCTCGACCCCGGACGATTATAGCTCGATGGTTCGTGATCGGTACGAGAGAGAGTCGCGCCACACGAAGCGAGCACAGTCTCCGCCATCTCGACGAAGGAAGCACCGGTAGTGCGGCAAAGGATACTTCGATCAAGCCCTAGTGCAGCGAAGGATGCCAGCTCGGGATGCCTTATGAGGCTCATCCATGAGCTGATATACTCGAGTACTCGGGCAAACTATCACTCGCCCCTGCTGACTCCCCTGATGCAAGGCTTACCACCTCGATCTCTTCCTGGATAAAGCTTATCAGCACCCTTGACGCTTCCAGCTCCGAAGGATAGAAGGTATTCCCTCCCTGAGATGTAGATCAGATCACCCTGCTGAGAGTGTAGCTTCAGATCTCCTCAGATGAAGCCGTAGGACATCAAGAGGTGCGACCCTTAGCCCCAGTTCCTCCAGACTCTCGCCCCCAGCCCTTTACGTACCCTTGTAGGACTCTGGAGTACTAGCCGTAGGGATGAAGGTGACGACCTTCCTGTAGTTCCATTGGGCATGCTTGCTCAAATAGAGGAGCTGCATCTGCAAATGAGGAGCAGAGGAAAAAGGAAATATTTGGGTTCATTCTCTATACTATTACTGATACTACTAAGTTCTCTAGCCTGCCACATCTCAGGACTAATTCTCACTCGAGGAGTAGTGGCGTCGTGCTAGGCTCTTAGGGCTCTGAGATAATACTATCGACGAGTTGCTGCTTGATGTTGACTTCAGCGGGTCGGAAGTACTGACCGAAGAGTCCCCATGCAGTGTCGAGCATCGCTTCGAGTATCGACGTTGACGTCGATCGCAAGGAGCATGACGAGATAGTCCGCGCGTGAGCGAGGGTACGCTCGTCGTAGTCCGTTAGGTCAAAACCATTCTCCATGCTTCGTCTGTGCACCCTGCAGCATCTGAGAAGAGTCGGACAGCAGCATTCATCACCTGAGGATGGTCCTCACGTGTCTTCTTACCGATGACAAGCTGCTTAAGTCGAGAGAGCGAGCGGAAGGGGTCGATGATGACCTTACCCACGTTGAGTCACGACGCAGGTAGAGCTGACCTTCGGTAATGTACCCTGTATTGTCAGGTACAGCATGTGATATCACCACCTGAGAGCGTCGTCACAGCGATGATTGTGATTGAGCCCTCCATCGGGGAACTGCACGGCCTTCCTCATAAATCTTAGCAGGTCTGAGTACAGCGAACCTGGCATTGAGTCCTTGAGGGATCTGATCCATACGGTTGGAGACGATAGCCAAGGCGTCGGCATAGTTTGTCATGTCCGTCAGAAGTACCAGGACCTTTCCTTCTTCTTTCACCGAGAAGTACTCAGCAGCCGTCAGAGCCATATCAGAATGAGGAGGCGCTCAACGGAGGGTCTTCAGTCGTATTGATAAAGCTGATAATACGGTCCAAAGCACCTGCATTGCTGAAGGTATTCTTGAAGAAGAGGTAGTCGTCATTCGTCATACCCATCCCCACGAGAATGATCTTATCGCTCTTAGCTCGGAGTGCCACCATCGCCATAACCTCATTAAAGGGCTGGTCAGGGTCAGCAAAGAAGGGATCTTCTGACCGGTGACGAGGGTATATTGAGGTCAATACCTGCGATACCTGTAGCGATCAGCTCAGAGGGCTGCTCACGACGCACGGGGTTCACCCTGATGGGCCATCCAATCTCACCTCACGTCCCGTGACAGCTGGACCGCCATCAGATAGGCTCACCATAGGTATTGAAGAAGCGTCCATGAGCTGATCTCCGACCTGGAGCGAAGGGGCCTCCCGAGGAAGATCACTGTCAGCATTGGGATACCCTCGGTACCACCGAAGACCTGCAGATGTCACCTCATCACATGATACGGACGACCTGTGCCAGACGGCCACCAATCGTAGCCAGCTCTTCATTACCTACTCCCGTAGCACGAAGCATACAGGTAGCCATTGTGATGTTTTCTATCTGGTATAAATCTTTTGAAACTGCTTTTGCTGCCATAGCGCTGTTAGTTTTTAGCACGTTGGGATACCAGTTCATCGGCCTTAGCCTGCTGCTTGCGGAATTCGTCACTATCGAACTCAGCATAGTTCATCTGTCGGAAGGCATTGATCAGCTCCTTGAAGAAGTCACCAACCTCGACGAAGCCCTCGAATGAGAATTCAGTATGGCAGACCTGCATGACACGACGCACCATGAATTCCTGACGCTCGAGTGAGCAGTTGCAGTCGATGCTATCGAAAGGCATCCTGCTGGCAGATGATGAAGTCGATAAGTTCCAGACTTCCAGAAGGTCACGTGGTAATCAAGAGGCACACCGTCGTCCCCAAGAATATTGATCTGCTCTGAGATCTCCTTACCGCGGATGAGCCACTCCTTGAGTTCGCTCACTTGATCAATCCATCCAGCCCCTACTCGCTCAGCAACATAGTCTGCGAACTCAGGGTATTCGAGATACTTTGAATAGCTATCAATAGGGTTGATCGCGGGATAACGCTTGCGGTCGGCACGTTCCTGCTCTAGTGCATAGAAGCAGCGTGCTACCTTCTTCGTGTTTTCCGTCACAGGCTCTTGAGGTTACCCCCTGCAGGAGAAACTGTACGATGAAGGTTACGAACCCTGGTCTGACCGTTCTTCAGATGAACGAAGCCGGCACGTGCATAGAAGTTTGCGACGATTGCCGAAAGGTCCATTGGGAAGGCGTCAGGACCAGGAAGTTCTTCGAGGCGGTTGGACATTTCACGAAGAGCCTGTGCCCAGCGGGAAGTTGAGTCAGCCATCAGAAGAACCTTAGCCCCATGCTGCGATAATATTTGCGATAGTCATCGCCGTGTATACCGAAGCTTCACGGCTGCCAGGCATATTAGAGGTATTAGCGATGATGATCGTACGCTCCATCAAAGGACGCCCTGTGTTGGGGTCAAGAAGCTCAGGGAACTCCTTTGAAGACTTCTACAACCTCGTTAGCACGTTCACCATGAGCCGCGATGATCACGATGTCGCTCCAGCCTGCTTACTGATGGCATGCTGTAGGACGGTCTTACCGCACTGAAACCGACCAGGGATAAAGTCCCTGTACCACCTTCGACGATGGGGTTCATCGTATCGATCATACGCACTCCCTGCTTTCGAGGAGCTTATGAGGACGTGGCTTGTCTGCGTAGCAGTGATAGGACGCTTGACGGGCCACTTCTGCTTCATCGTGATGGGGTGCTCTACACCAGATTCATCGACGAGGACTGCGATATTGTCTTCGACAGTGTACTTACCCGCAGGTTGTAGACTCTTAAGCGTGTAGATACCCTCAAAGGTAAAGGGTACCATGATCTTGATTGACTGGAAGTTCTCTTCGACTTCACCAAGCCAAGCTCCCGCAGTGACGCGATCGCAATCGTAGCTAACGGCTTGAAGTCCCAGAGCTTCTCCTCATCCAAGGCATACGTATAGGAGCCTCGCTTGAGGAATACACCATCCATCTTATCGAGGTCATTCTGCAGACCATCATAGTTCTTTGAGAGCATCCCTGGGCCGAGTGTAACCTCAAGCATGTGCCCCTCGAAGGTGACGGGGTCTCCGATGCGCATGCCACGGGTCGACTCGAAGACCTGAGCATAGCGTTCTTGCCATTGACACGGATGACTTCAGCTCATCAGTGGCACACCACTGACGGTGATGTAGCATATCTCGTTCTGGGCGACAGGGACCGTCAGCCCTCGATGGTCACGAGGTTCGAGACGATACCTTTACACTACCTTTTGTTGCCATGTATCCCTTTATTATTTTGGCATGCGTCCCTCACTGGTGAGGCAAGGCGCTATGTGATTATTCTGTTTTTCTGAGCATGTAGCTTAGCGTCTCTGAGCCTTCTTGAAGTCCTGAGTACCTGGGCACTTTCACCCTGGAGCGAATGGACGATATTACGGAAAGGTGGCTTCTCCTTTCGTCTCATTGAGGTTGGCCCAGCCTGAGGATCCACAAAGGGAGATAGTAGCAGAGTACATTGTCGATATCTAGACTCGGACAAGGTCCACTCATCCATCCACTGCCACTTCAGTAGGGTCGATCAAGCTGTTCCCGACGTGCGATATCTCGCTCTTCTGCGATCTGACAGCGACCTTAGGGCAGTAGGGAAGCTTCCCAAGATCAAAGTCCTTAGCCTCGACTGCAAGGAGCTGGTGTTTCCACCTCACCTTTCCGACAAGATAGCGCTGAGGGATCCCAGCCCAATCGGCGACAAGTGAAGACAGCTAAGATATTGCGGATATTCTTATTCAAGGCAAAAACCATTCTGTGAGGAAGGGCGCTACTTGAATCAGCGACCGAATCACAGTAGTAGCTGGCGATCAAGTCTTCCAGCGCTAAGCGGTCACTACCGATCTCATCGAAGAGGCGTGGTGCTGCAGCTAGAGCTATCTTGTTCATCGCCCTTCACCTCACGAGTGATAGAGATCATAGACGAAGCGAGAGATATGAGTCTGGACCACCTTGGGGGCACGTGATTACATGCCATCCCTAGCAGCTGCAGACACAGACTGTAGAGCTTGCAGGGCGAATTATCTCTGGGCTCAATGCCTCCGCAGCCTCCCTGAGTAGTCCAATTTATAGCTTGCTCAGGCTCTTGCTCTGGTGGGGGTAAGCTCCTGCAACGACCCAATTAAGAAGCTCTTGTTTGAGCTTCTTGACGCGTGACTTCAGCAACTGGAGATCTTGCTCGTGAGGATAGGGAGGAGTTCTTCGTAGAAGCTTGCAGTAGTGAACGGAGGCTTGGGGCTATCTACCGTGATATTGGGCAGTCCAGCGATTAGTGCACAATATCAGCCATGAATGCTCTCAATTTATAGCGTGAGGTTAGAAGAGCATCTGGTTCATCTCAGGGCGGAGGAAGCTCTTGAAAAGCTCAATAAATTCAGCCTCGCCAAACTGCACCTTGAAGCTACCATCCTTGGGGGCGATGGAGAAGTCTGTGGGCTTACCTGCTACAGAGCGAATCGAAACGCCCGACTCAAGCAGGGACTTAGCGTGGGAGGTGAAGTAGAGCGGAGGCCTTCAGCATCTGCGGTGGAGATCCTACGCCACGAGTGAGGATCAAAGCGTTCTGCGATCTCAGCGATGAAGCCTCGGATGAGTCGGGGTCAGATGACAGTGCCTGCACGCTGACTCTTAGCGACCTCGCCTTGGATCTGATCGGAGATACTACTCTTGAGGGAATCGACGAGCTGTGCCGTATAGAGGCGAAGCTCTGACTCTGTGTTTTTCTTTAGCTCGCAGGCTCGGCGCTCAGCTGACTTGATGATTTCTTCGGCGCGGGCTGTGGCATCTGCCTCTATCTTTCCAGCGCGTGTCTCAGCCTCAGCGATAAGGGCGATCTGCTTCGGCTTGGCCCCTGCTTGACGCCTCTGTTGTAGATCTTCCTCGGTCAGTTCTTGAATCTTAGCATCCATATCTCGATTGTGTTTTCGCTTTGTCTACTGGTGCTATGGTGAAGGGCTCTTCACTCGTGCATAGCAAAGTTAAGGAATGTATTTAGATAACAAAGGCCTTTTTAAAGCCCGTACAAGACAGATCAAAGCGCCCTAAATAAGCGGGATCTCAACTCCATTTTCATACCTCTAATTACCACATTTTAGCCCAATTTAACCGACATATTGCAAGGCTGGGAGATTAAAATGAGTTAAGTTCATCATGAGCAAAAGAGGCGCCCCTACCAAGTGGTAAGAGGCGCTCTTTATAGTTGTAGTACTCGTGGGCTACTTGATCGTCATCTCATCGATCAGACGAGAGCATTCCCCACTTATCGATGGTGAAGAGGACGTAGCGGATATCGACGACGATCGTGCGCTGGAGGTTGCTCGAACTCGAGTATCACCGTCTCATAGCTTCCCAGTTTCCGTCGAAGGCCAGACCGAATCACGACCATTCTTGTCAAAGACAGGGCTACCGAGTTACCACCGTGATATCGTTCGTCGAGATGAAAAGGCTACATGGAGCTTACCATCCTTCTTATCGCCCAACGACCCCAATCACCCTTCTTGATCAGCTCAAGGAAGGAGGAAGACGTTGAACTCCGTAGACTCGAGGGTTATTCTTCTCGAGGATACCACGGCTGGTGGTGAAGTAGTCATACTCTACAGCGTCTGCAGGGACTGTACCCTTGATCGTACCATAGCTCCTACGCATCGTAGAGTTAGCGTCACTGGGCATGAGGCTTGGAGGGGTTCTGCTCACGACGACCAGCGAAGTAGAGGCGGTTGCCACGATCGATCGGTTCGTAGAGAGGCTCAGCTCGTTAGAGAAGCCATGTAGATCTCCCACACTTCGTTCGAAAAGCAGGACAGCGGGATCCTTGCTTAGGATCTCGGCAGCATAGGGCTGCTGGATGGGTCGCGATGAGCTTATCCTTGTAGGGACGACGCTCTAGCGAAGAGTGCATCAGCATAAGCTTCGTGTCGCCACCATACTCCTTATTAATGAGGTCAAAGATCGGAGCTACGCGATTAGCATCGACGCGCTGACGGACGATGTCCAGCATAGCGGCAGGACCTTCTGGTCAGAGTGCAGCACATAGTCCTTGTAGAGACATTGATCGATCTGCGCGAGCTCTCCTTAGGCTGAGAAGCGAGCTTCTGAGCGTTTGCGGATCACCCAGACCACGAGCTGCGGAGACGATCTCCGTACCACCGATGAGGGCTTCGCGCAGGTACACGGACTGGCGCTCGATGTTGCCAAGCTTCTTGCATGCACCTTCCATCTCTGAGAGAATGCCCTTGTAGGCCTGAGCCTTCTTGCCCGAAGCAGCTACCCACTCTTCGAAGGAAGCTTCTTCAGCGCGCTTCTGATCGAGGACGCCGAGCTTGACGAGCGCCTTGTTCATCCCGATAGAGTTCTTCCAATAGTTGGAGCTACGGGCGTACTTAGAGGCATACTTGATGCGGGTAGCCTGATCAGCATTCATCGCTGCACGCCAGATATCCTGCTTGATGCCGCGTACCTCGATGCGAGGATCGTTCTGATCCTTCATGCGGGTCTCTACAGCGAAGGAAGGGATGTAGCGAGGTCGAGCCAGGGAAGCCGATAGTCATCGCGTAGTCACTCTTCTCGTAGCCTTCGGTAGATACGGTAGCGTAGTACTTGGGCTTGTAGGGGACGTTATCCTTGCTGTAGTTGGCAGGAGCATTGTCCTTGTTAGCGTAGACACGGAAGACGGAGAAGTCACCCGTGTGCGAGGCCACATCCAGTTGTCCGTATCACCACCGAACTTACCCTACAGATCCTGGAGGAGCGAAGACGAGACGTACGTCGCTGAAGACATCGTAGGTGATGAGATAGTACTTGTTGTTGGCATAGTAGGGGACGTACCTGTAGACAGCTTGTGCTCGACTCTTCAGACGCGCTGACTCTCAGCGGCTTCTCCATGCCTGAGCAGATCTTCTGGATCTGGCTGAGGCGCTCGATCTCATTCTTGGGCTTCTTGAGCTTAGCAGATCTCCTTCGTGACGTCACGGATAGAGGAGAGGTAGCTGACGGTGCAGCCCTTCGATGGGGAGCTCTTCAGAGCTCTGAGACAAAGCCATCACGGAGATAGTCGTGATCGACCGCACTCTGCGACTGGATGGCGTCGAAAGCCGCAGTGATGGTTGGTGAAGACAAGACCCTTGGCTGGAGACCGTGACCCCGTACAGCCACGACCGAAGATTACCACCGAGTTGGCGACGCTGGGCTTGTCCAGGCTGTAAAGGGAGTCGATAGGGGAGGGAAGCCCAGTTCCTTCCATCTGAGCGACGTTCTCTCTGCGTGAGCTCGTTGAGCAGCCACATCCCTTATCAGCCTTGCTTGGTAGCCGATAGAGAGGGCGGCGGTCGCCAGCACGAGCCCCTTTCTTTAGAAATTGATTCATAGACTTACGATCTGTAATATCTGTAGGACTTTAATACTGCACGCCACAGTGCGGTGTAAAGATACGAAACGTTTTACAATGGGCGACCCTATAGAAAGGCGCTCACCATGATGTATGACTTCAGAAGGTCTAGAAGCCCTCCTTCCACCATAGTGCAGAGCAGCAAGCGACCCACACGAAGGGTGAAGCGAAGAAGCCCTTCACCTCATCTATTCCTCAAAATAAAGCAGCTAAGCCCATGGCTGAGGAGGCAAATTCGGCACTCTGTTTCAAGACGTATACGTTTCGTGCTGAACGTATAGTTTTTACCGCTCGAAAAACGTGATACGTTTTGACTGCTGAAACGTATACGTTTTCATCACCAAACGTATACCTTTGCCATACAAACGTATGGTTCCGCCTCGAGAGGCCAGACTTGCTCCTCCCTACCCTTGGCCTCAAGCCCTCCCTTTGAGATGCCGCGCAATGGTCTCATATAGCTTTCGATTCCCATATAGCTTTGTGAAGGACCTCTATTTAGGTAATTGATCCACGTAGGATAAAAAGTTGCAGACGAGTAGCAGATAAGTTTGGACTACGTACGTGGATCTAATATCTCACGTACGTGGATATTTAGATTTACATACCTGGTCTTTAAGACTACGTGCAGATGATGAAGAAAACCACCACGTGAAGGCGCTTTTTCTTCATAAGGACAGCACTTCCTCCGCTGGATAAGAGGAATACGCTGCGATAAGTAGAAGGACTTGCTCGGTCACTGGAGAGGCGTATCAGAACTGGGCGTGCGATGCCTTAGCTGAATCAAATAGAGAACAGGACTCTGCATACGAATACAGCAGCAATCCCGCATAACACGTAGTGAAAAGGTGTACCTTTGCAGAGGCATGCAGCGGTGCTGCCCTTCCACGGGCTCTCTCGCACGACCACCAATTAATATCCATTATGCAGATCAAAAGCAACTCATCACGCTTGGTCTCAGCGCGCTCTTGGCACAGGGTTCTCCTGCCAGCCTCAGTGCTCAGCAGACCAAGACCGAGAAGGTCCCAGGCATCAGCCTCCGACATGGACCGAAAGGTACGCCCTCAGGACAATTTCTACCGCTACAGCAACGGAGGCTGGATACGCAAGAATCCCCTCAGCCTGCCTACAGCCGCTTCGGCACCTTCGACATCCTTCAGGATACAGCTACTCTCGCAGATCCGCCACATCGTAGAGGAGCTGATCGCTAAAAGCCTCAGACTAGGGCACGAACGACATCGTGTCGCCGTCCTCTACAAGCAGTCTCTGGATAGTGCTGAGCGCAATCGCCAGGTTATAAGCCCCTTATCCCCGAGCTCCAAGCCCTTCAGGGAATCAAACCAAGGACGACCTCCTCAGCACATCGCCCAGCAGGACAGGTCTATGGTCAGGGCTGTCTCTTCGGCACAGGGCGTCGCAGCTGACGAGAAGAATAGTACCATGAACATCTTCCTCTTCACGCAGACGTCTCTCGGCCTTTCGTTCGCGCTGACTACTACGTCGAGTCTCGAAGTCAAACAGATCCTCGCTGGCTACGAAGCCTACCGTCTCGCATCCTCAAGCTCTCCGGCTACTCTGACGCCGAAGCCAGCCGCATCGCCAAGGCTACCATTCGTATCGAGACGGAGCTGGCTCAGTCTCTTCACTCCAACACGGAGCTACGCGACTCACGAAGAAATCTGACAACATCGTGACGATCGCTGACTCTCGCTCGTGATAATAAGGGCTTCGACTGGAGCGGCTACCTTCGTCTGCGTGGCCTTGACGTCGCCACGGCGAACTTCCATGCAGCTGAACTTCTTTCGAGGCCTTCGACAAGTGGTACTCCTCAGCTAAGGTCGAGGACCTACGTGACTTCCTCACGGGACGTACCATCAGTGGTGCTGCCAACTCGCTGAGTGATAACTTCGTCCAAGCTCACTTCGACTTCTTCGGCAAGCAGCTCAGCGGTCGCAAGGGAGATGCACCCACGCTGGAGACGCAGCATAGGATGTCGTACAGAGCGTCCTCGGAGAAGCTCCTGGCGAAGTATACGTCAAGCGCTACTTCTCTCCCGAAGCTAAGGAGCGAATGATCGAGCTCGTGCACAACTCCAGAAGGCACTCGGTCAGCGCGTCGAAGCCCCTCAGCTGGATGAGCCCTGAGACGAAGAAGCGTGCAGGGAGAAGCTGAGCAGCTTCGTCATCAAGATCGGTTACCCCGACAAGTGGATGGACTACAGCGCACTCGACATCGATGAGAGCAAGACGTACTACCAGAACCTTGAGGCTGCCACACGCTTCATGCAGGCAGACAACCTCAGGACCTCGGCAAGCCCGTCGATCGTACGAAGTGGCTCATGAGCCCTCAGGGAGGTCAATGCCCACTACATGCCCACGACCAACGAGATCTGCTTCCCGCAGGTATCCTGCAGCCTCCTTCTTCAATATGGATGCAGATGACGCAGTGAACTATGGTGCGATCGGTGTCGTCATCGGTCACGAGATGACGCACGGCTTCGACGACGAGGATCCAACTTCGATAAGGATGGGAACTGTGAACAACTGGTGGACACCCGAAGACCGTAAGAAGTTCAAGCCACCACGCAGCGCCTCGCTAGCAGTTCTCCGCTGTCACCGTCGCTCCAGGTCCAGGCCAATGGGAGCCTGACGCTCGGGAGAACATCGCAGACCAGGGCGGTCTCACCATCGCTTACTCGCTCTGCAGATGGCCAACGAAGGCAAGCGGGTCGCTAAGATCGATGGCTTCACGCCCGCTCAGCGCTTCTACATCGCCTATGCCTCGCCTTTGGGGGCGAGAATATCACGGAGGCCGAAATCCGTCGCCTCACGAAGCTTGAGCCCTCACAGCCTCGGTCTGCTCGCGTAGACCAGGCGCTGAAGAATTTCGATCCTTTCTACAAGGCATCAATATCCGTCCCAACGGACAAGATGATACATCGCTCCCTGGGATCGTGTCGTCGTCTGGTAGTGAGGCTTAGGGGGCTGCTTCCCCACCTACCTACTATATAATGTAGTGCCCTCGCACGAGTGAATCTCTCTGCGGGGGCACGTCTTAATATCCTTCCATCATAAGGTCGTATCTTTGTGCCGAGAAATGAGTACAACAAAGAATCTAACTCGCCAAGAGCTATCGCAGCTCTTCAGCATCTTCTTCAAGATAGGCATCACGACTATCGGTGGAGGGTACGCTATGATCCCAATGATGGAGCACGAGATCGTCAAGCGTACGGGATGGCTCACGCAAGAGGAGTTCCTCGACATCCTGGCAGTAGCACAGGCTACCCCAGGGATCTTCGCTGTCGACATGGCTGGACATATCGGGCATAAGCTCGGTGGGCTACGTGGCGCCATCATCGCATCGGTAGCTAACGTCCTCCCCTCGTTCGTCATCATCCTCATCCTCGCAACGGTCTTCCAGCAGTTCAAGGAGCTTCCACTCGTGCAATATGCCTTCCGTGCGATACGCCCCGTAGTGGTAGCACTCATTGCGGCTCCCGTCTTCTCGATGGCACGCTCCGCATCACTCTCCCGCTATACGATATGGATCCCTCTCGTAGCGGCCATCCTCATCTATTTCTTCGACGTCTCTCGTCTACATCATCCTCATCGCGGGATCGCAGGGTGGATCTATGGTTACCTGCAGAGACGACGCTCTAACTACAGATGCTCAATGATCTTACTCGAACTCTTCCTCATCTCTCTAGAGATCGGTATCGTTAGCTTCGGTGGCGGGTATGCTGCTCTCCCTCATGACAGACGACGTCGTCACGAAAGAGGTTGGCTAGCGCAGCTGAATTCACCGACATCGTCGCCGTGAAGCCAGATGACCCCTGACCTCTGGGCATCAATAGTAGCCACCTACGTAGGCTTGCCTCGGTACTCAACGCGGGGTATCCACCTGCTGGCTTTCTTAGGTTCGCTCCTCGCGACCTTCTCCATCCTCTGGCTCCTTCATCCTGATGAGTGGTCGTCAGCCGCTCCTTCTGAAGCATGAGGATAGCCCCCTGCTGAAGAGCGTCTCGGTGCACTCCGTCCACTGTCGTTGGGCTCGTCGCAGCAGCAGCTATGGTGCTGATGACAGCGGAGAACTCGGTACGCCCAGATACATCGCTTACGCAGTTCATCGTCAGTCTCGCTCTTCGCTATAGCCTTCATCGCCGTCTTCCGCTTCCGTGTCAGTCCTTGCTCATCTTGGCATTGGCTGGATGCTTCGGCATGCGTCTTCTATAGCTTCGTCCCAGCAACGCGATACCTCTCTATATGTCTCATCGACTACCGCTCCTATCAGAGTCTTTGACTCAGGCTACGGCAGGCTCACCATACTCTCTGAGATCTGCCGACTGCTCCCTCAGTGACGACCACATCTACCTCGGGGACAATGCACGCTCGCCCTACGGCACACGCTCCTTCGACGTCATCAATGACTTCACGCTCCAGGCCGTGAGCATCTCTTCGACGCTGGCTGTCCGCTGGTCATCTTAGCTTGTAACACGGCTGGCCAGGCGCTTCGTGAGATCCAGCAGCACTACCTACCCCTACTCCGAAGATCCCACCCGTCGTGTCCTCGGAGTCATCCGCCCCACCGTGGAGGCGATCTCTCGCTTCACGAAGAGTCGTCATGTCGGTGTCGTCGCCCACCAGGCACCGTCTCCTCACACTCCTATGCGACCGAGATCGGGAGCTCTTCCCCGAAGTCACCGTGAGGAGCAAGCCTGCCACGTGGGTTGCCCCTCGTCGAGCACGGAGAGTAATGCGCCTGGTGCAGACTACTTCGTCAGAGAAGTACACAGCCGAGCTTTCACGCAGCGTGACCGAAGATCGATACCATCATCTTGCAGGCTGCACGCACTACCCGCTCCTGCGTCCGAAGATCGAGAGGCCCTCCCGAGTCCGTCGAGCTCATCTCTCAGGGCGAACTCGTAGCCTCTTCGCTGGCAGACTACCTCCTCCGACATCCCGAGATGGAGCATCGTCTGAGCCAAGGGGAAGATCTCCTACCGCACGACCGAGTGCCCCGAGAGTTCGAAGGATTAGCCTCCATCTTCACGGGAACGGAGGTCCTGCCACCCGCGTCAAGATCACTGGATGATGATGACAAAGAAGGCCTGTCTCTCCTCCTCGTAGGTGCCCTCTTGGGCAGCCTCTGCTCATGCTAGCTCACACCCGTCACCGTAGGTGCTAGCGCATGGAGCTCCTCCTCCCCACTCTCCAGGGTAAGCCGCGTCGCGCTGATGGCCAATCAGAGTTCGCTCGTCGGCAGCCGGTACGCACCTGTAGTGATACCCTCTCTCCCAAGGCGTCAATATCGTACGTCTCTTCGTCCCCGAGCATGCCTTCGTGGCAAAGTCGATGCAGGAAGAATGTACGTAGTGGTGTGGACGAGAAGACGGGACTTCCGTGGTGAGCCTCTACGGACAGCGCAAAGCGCCCGACCCCGAGATGCTCGCCGATATTGACCTCCCTCGTCTTCGACCTGCAGGATGTCGGTACACGCTTCTATACCTATATCTCCTCAATGCACTACCTCGTGGAGGCCGTGCCGAGAGAAAGACCTTCGTCGTCTGTGATCGCCCCAACCCCATGACTTCATTGATGGCCCGATACTGGAGCCAGATTGTCGCTCTTCATTGGCGTAGATCCACTGCCTGTAGCCCATGGGATGACCGTCGGAGAGCTGGCTCTGATGATCGATGGGGCGCTGGCTAAGAGAGGGAATACCCGCGTGAAGGTCATACCTATGGATGGCTGGTCTCATGGCGATCCTTACGAACTGCCCGTGCGCCCGAGCTAACCTCCCCAATAGTCGCTCCATCGAGCTCTATCCCTCACTCTGCTTCTTCGAGGGCAACTGTCGCGAGTGTGGGCGTGGCACATCGAAGCCCTTCCAAGCTATCGGCTACCCCGACAAACGCCTCGGTAGCATCGTCTATACCCCTCAGATCAAGCTCGGCGAGGACGGCAACCCTCGGCACAAGGGCGCTCTGCTATGGGCACGACTATACTTCGGTCAGCCTGCCCAGCGACAGGTCGCCTCAGCCCGCTCCTTGACTACTATCGCAAGGCAGATGGTCTGGGAGCTCAGCTGATCAATCAGCGCCAACTCTTCGACCTCTAGCTGGGACAAAGAAGCTCCGACAACTAAGCGTTCCGGCCTTAGCGAAGGGCTACGTAGCCATGGCAGCAGGCCTCAAAACTTTCCAAGCCAAGCGAGCTCGCTACCTCTCTACACCGAGTGCTCGCTAAAGGCATTTCCTCCTGAATACTGCCCCGACATGCATCGTGCTGTATCTGGGGCTTTCATAGTAAAACGCCATCTGCAGCGATCGTATACTGCAGACCTTCCCAAAGAGGAAAGCACACGTATGCGGACAAAACGTATGCATGCGGTGAAAACCGTATACGTTTTGCCCAGACAAAGTATACGTATCACTCAGGCCTATAGCCTCACGCATGCCATCAGCACTGCTTCCCCAGTAGAAACCCCAGAGCATCATTATGAGAGAAGAGCTACGTCACCACGCCATCGGGGTGGGTTTTCAGCTGCAGCTGTATTTTGTCTTAGCACTGGTAATTATTCATGCCGACCAAGTTACCCGCATACACCTAGCGAACGATATAATATCGCGTTATCGCTGGTGGACTTCTCTGGCGACATACGCCGTATCTCTGCGCAGTGCTGCAGGCCTTCTCTCGTGGATTGATCGCAGCTGATTTACCCCTACCTCATCGTCATTGAGCGCGATGGATGGTATCGCTACGCCCCCGATGGCGAAGAGACGAAAGGAGCCATCCTCGTCGACAAAGTGCGACTTCAGCTTTACCCTCCCGAGGTGAGCATCACAAGCTCGACGTATGCCTGATCTACCGTGCACGGCACGCCGGGAAAATCGGGTCTCTGCAGTTAGCCCTTGACCTCGTCGGCGTCCCCTACACATCGGGTGGTACGCTCACCGGCAGCTGACCTTCAATAAATACTACTGCAACCGCTACCTCTCCACCCCGAAACCTGCGTGCAGCTGAGCTCCGTACGCCTGCTGCGCAATGGTGCTCGCCCCTCCTCTGAGAGAGCTTATCAAGCGCCTCGGCCTTCCTCTCTTGCGAGCCCTGCTGGGCTCAGTGTAGCGAGCCTCAAGGTTAGAGCCTTTGAGGCACTGGACAAGGGCCGTTGCCTCTCGCCTTGACGAATGCGATGAGGGGTCCTCAGGCGCTTCATTGCGGGCACGTGACCTGTGGGTGCTACGCATCGGCGACACCATCGGCTCTCCCCCGTGACAGAGAGTCGTCTGAATAGCTGCTTTCGACTTCCGAGGCTAAGTACAACGGCGCTGTCGAGGAGATTACCCCGCACGCATTAGCGAGCTCACAGCGCTGATAGCAAGAGCTCACCGTGAGATCTATCAGCACGTTCGATGCTGCGGTATCATCGCCGACTCGACTCACATCATCGAAGCCGATGAGTCGCCCAACCCTCCTCGAGGTCAATACCACTCCAGGCATGACCCCCACGAGCTCAGTCCCCAGCAGGTCAGGCTGCAGGACTGACGATGCAGGACCTGCTGACCGACCTTATCAGGGATCATCTCTACCCACCAGCACACCATCCACTATGGATCTCGAAATACGAAAGCATCCGCCCGCTGGCGCCCGAGGTGCAGACGGCTATCCAGCACCTGACGAGTCTCAGAGCCCCTTCGTGCCGTCTACGAGCCTACAGCTCGAGCAGTCGTGGGATGAATTGGTCGAAGCGCTCAGCGCCTGCCGTAGCGTCGAAGACTTCAAGCGCTGCTGAGCTATCACTGGGTCAAGCACATCATGCGCGTGCTGCCGCTCCGTCGAGACTGCACGGGTACCGGACACATCACGAAGGATGGCACCACACCTATATCTCCAATCGCCGAGATATCATCCTCGACCCAGCTTTCCTCACATGTACTCGTGGCGGACATCGATGCGAGTTCCCCGAGATACGCTATCGGTACAACCTTGCGCTCTATCCTTGGATCGAGACCTTGGTTAAGCTCAATGGAAGCTTTCCTCGTGCGACATGCAACCTCCAAGGCGCGAAGTCCTGCTGGCAGCTCGCCTACTCTCCGAGTACATGCACGATGCCATCGCCGAGAGGAAGAGCCTTTGGATGCACAGCGTGAAGGTCGCTCAAAGGACTCCCCGACAAGACACAGCCCGCACTGCTGAAGATGCTTGCCCTCAGTGCAGAGCCGCCAGCCTCTTGAAGCCCTTGCGCCACTGAACATTGTCCCCCGTGACCTGCAGCTAGAGTATGACCCCTGTGACTACCTCAAGGCACAGGAGATGCAGCTCAGCGCGACGTCGAGGGCTTCAAGAGATCCTGCTGACGATGGGATCAATATGCGTACGGGATCTTCGGCTGGAAGGTGAGGTCTCCTTCCATCGAGCCGTCCTCTCAATGACTGATCGCCTCACGAGGCGAGACGGCGAGACATTGCTGCACTCGAAGCCATCGCTCTGCTCATTGACTCAGAGATCACAGCCAGCTCAAGCTCTACCCATCAACTATCGTCCCCTCGATACCTCGAGGGAGGCAGCAGGGCCTGTGACTCTAGTGCTGGGGATCGAAGCCAGGCCCTCAAGTACATCGAGAGCCGCATCGATCTGGATCAAGCTCCCCGATGGACTTGCCCTCAGACCGCACCTTCCACGCCACCGCCTGCTCGCTCACGTGCACGCTAACCCCGTGCGAAGCATGCTTCAGGCGACACGGGTACATAGCGGGAACTCAGGAGCATAGGATGAAGGCAGAAGATACACAGTACCGGGGATCCCTCTGCTTTCTACTCTCTTCTTGGCAGCCCTCTCTGGGATCATCCTCAACCACCGAGACCTACTACAGAGCATAGACATTCCCCGTGCGGTCCTCTCCAGCGACTATAAGTTCGAAGTGGAATAATGGGGCTGTGCAGGTGTGCTCCGCGCCGACAGCTTAGCTTATATCTATGAGAGGGCGTAGGCGTGTGGGTGACCGACAGTAGCCTACGACGTGGTACGACCACTGCTACGAGGGCTTTTGTGTCCGTGGCGGTGACAAGCTAAGATCGTGTCTGGCGCAGAGATACAACGGGCGGGATATGGTTGCCTCGCGGTATCGCTCTATGCTCGCTCCTCAGCGTGATCGATGGATCGAGCAACCCCTACCGAGCTCTGTACGTGGGCGCTTGGCTGATCTCTGATCACGGGCGACTCGTGCTGCTCCTGAGCCGCTCCCTACTCTCGCCGTTCGCTTAGCTGATCCCAGCTGGACGACCTACGAGCTGAAGAAGCCTGATGGAGTATGCAGGAAGATCCTGCTCTTTTCAGATCCTGTGGATGCTCCACGGAGAGTACTTCGGCCTCACGGGACGAGCCATCATCGTCGACATCATCGGGCTCTTCGTCATACTCCTCTCCATCACGGGATCTTCTGCTATCTTCTGGCCGCGTCTGATGGCGAAAGAACAAAGCAGGACGAAGGAAGCCACCGAGAAGACGGCGCTCTGCGCACAGCTCTCCATCCACTTCCAGTAGCGCGAGGTCATCGAGCCTTCACCTCTACTGTTCCTCTTCGTCTTCATCACGGGATGGGTACTCCGTACTCACGTGATGATTCCTTCATCCTCCACAGGCGCGTCCGAATACGCTTTCGTACGCTCTATAGCGAAACCTTGGTTCGACCGTCTGCGTATATCGTGAGGATCACGAATGGCGGTGGCTGCTCTCGACGAGCGAGGTTCTTCGCTCGATGACTTCTCCAGCTAAGCCGGAGAAAGTGGGAACTCAACCCGAGTCAGCCGATGAAGAGTCAATGGCTTTGCCCAGCGTCTGATAGAAGCTGGCTCATCAGCTCCTTTACAGGACTCTTTGAGGAGTCACTGGAGAAGATCCTATACGCAACTACTTCACAGGTGGGGTCGTCCGTGAGGTGAAGATGGAGCCTCCTATAAGCGACTACATGATCCTGGACTCTCGCAGGAGACACACCCAGCGAGGACTACGTCTTCCTCCACTACCGAGGTGCCGTGCGTAGCCTCTGACCACAAGACGGGCACATGAGCCTCCCCTTCTGTCCACTCAGCCTGAGGCTCTCAATGAGATGCCTTATTCCCCTCTAGCAGGCAGCTCTCGAGCTCCATGCCGGACGCCTCTATCGTCCTTTCCTCGGCAAGTGGGGACGGATCTATTCATCTTCTTTCCTCAGCCTCGCCTCTGTCATCGTCCTCATCATGGCAGAGGAACCGACGTGAGAAACAAGCTAGCGTGACTAGATGACACTATATATAGGTATGGAAGCCCTCAGAGAAGCTCCACAGCACTAGCAAGAGAGCTACGACAACTGTGACACAGGTCGAGCGACCCTTCACAGATAGCTACGGGCGTACTCTGCTGTGTTGACATCACCGAGGCGGTCCTCCAAGAGGCTATCGCCAGGATTTGTCATGATCATCGCCACCACCCCCTCCTCTTCAAGGGCTAAAGCAGATCGCACCTCCAGCTATATCGAGGCGCTGCGTACGCCTGGCGATACGTCACCGACCTCACGATCATCGCGCTCACCACGTCACGAGCAATGCGGACGGCAGGTCGAACTACCTAGCCGAGGAGCTGGGGCTGGAGTCCCGTCACATGCACCGATGCCGACACGCTCATGGAGCCGTGACCCTCGTCCCAGCGAAGCTGAACAAGCGGCTTTGGGCCGCAGGTGCAGGCCGATCGGGGCATACGATAGTTGCAGCTATCGTTGCCTCTGGACGTTCCGGTGCTCTGGGCGGGCGACATCCCTTCGTAGAGCGAGGTCGGACGCTCCGCTGTAGGAGCCAGAGGGGCGGCTGAGCCTCACCCTTCCCACGACCCTGCAACGTCGGGTGGAAAGCTTGCCTAACCAGCCATCACGAGACACCCGCCTACAGCGTTACGACTGCAGAACATTTCCATCCACGTATCGGTGCGGGCGTCATCGGGAGCTCGAGGCAGAGCCCGTAGAGGGCTTCCTACGCAGGTAGCTGACTACTTTCTGACCGAACAGCTTCGCTACAGCGTGATTGAGAGACCGCCATCAAGCGTGTCGCGTATCTGTGGCGGGCTGGTGCTTTCTCTGGAAGCAGGCCAGGCGAGCAGGCGCCGATATACTCATCATCATGAGCTAGATAAACGATTACTGTGCTGCAGGGCTCCTATCCATGTACAGTTGGGGCACTACGGAGATGCATTGCGGCACAGCTCTTCGCGGATCATCTCATGGATAAATGCCTAACTGCGGTCATCAAGCGAGTTAGACTCAATCCTATAAAAGCGTTGGCATCCATAATGGCGAAAAGAAACAACGACAAAGAAGACGACCGCAAGAAGTCAGCCAAGGCTAGGAAGTAGCTACCCCAGATGTGGCCACGACGGTACAAACCCTAAGCCCATTTAGCCTGCCGACCGGGACGGTAGCGAACCATCATCGCCCTGAGTCGCCTACAGGAGCCTTCACCAAGATCGACCATATCATGACATCTCGCGTGAACCCCTCGGTACAGGACATACTGAAGATGAGATCGAAGGTATGGAGCAGCGTCTCGCGCACCTCGAAGAGGACAACAAGCGCGCCAGGTGCAGGCTGTTGCGCTGCCTGAAAGGCGATCCAGAAGGCTGAAGAGCGCATCGGGGAATGTAAGAGCAGCTCAGCAACGCGTCAAGAACAACCGCGAGTACGACAACCTCCAAGGATCAGATTCGAGGCCTCGAGATCGAGGCTCTCCTCCGAAAGCGCATCGCCGGAAGGGACGACCGAGGATCCCGCTCGCCAGCGGGCGTGTCGCTCACTCCAGGAAACTACCGGTGAGAGCGCCGTGTAGACCCGGAGGCTCAGCGGAGGAGCTGGCAACGCTATCAAGGAGAAACGCGCGTGGAAAGAAGACTCTCCGTGCTGAGCGCTATCCAGCTGGAGTGAAGGTATCAGTGAGTCGTGTCGTCCACGCCTTCACCCTGTATCCGCGAAGGAGCCCGCGTCTGCTGTCGTCCATCGATCGTGATGCGATGCGGTGGTTACTTCAGCATCGTCACCGCAGCGCCGGGTGGATCCTGAAGTCTATCGTCAAGTAGGTCACCGTTCAGCAAACACTGGTGGTCGTATCCGTCGATCCGGAACTCGTAGAGGAAGCTCACCGCACACAACCAAGAAGGAGATGCGCTCTTCTCGAAGCCCAGGTCACCACGACCATCCGAGAGCATCGACTCGCGAGGTCGCTACCCAGCGTAGTACATATGCCATCAGCGGATGCGGACGACGACTCTGGTCGCTGCTGGTATTACAGCTGGCTACGGCGAAGACTCGAGCGCTCCTGCAACTTCACACGTGGCGGAAGAGAGCGACTCGCGATGAAGCCTTCGATGCGGGAGCTACGAAGCTCGGCGTTCACTGCAAATCAAGCGCTCGATACTCGAAAGCTGTGCTGAGGAGACGATATCCTATCGAGATGGCGGACTACGCTGCCAGTGGTTTCGCTCCCTTTACTGAGGTGGTGAAGGCAGGAAAGGTCGTAGCCGTGCCCTGTGCAGATGACCAAGTAGAGACCTACTGCTCAGCCTCTCTCTGGGTACAGGCATCCGTGGCCAGCAGGTGATGTGATTTCATCAAGCAGGAGAGGCTCATCCGCTCACAAGCGACCCCGTGCACTCATGCTGATCTACCGAGCGCTCTGGGCAAAGCTATCGTGAGGATAGCTCAAATAGCGATACCCGCTATAAGCGCAATCTGATTCGCCATCAGCTCATCCTCTTTTGGAGCTTAATCCCTCCTTCCGAGAGAACCTGCCGCTGATAGAGCACCTACGATCGACAGGCCTCTATATGGAGTGATCTGAGCCTTCGATCGAGCTACTATCACCCGACGGATAGACTATAAGCGCGGTCACTCATCTGGGCGAACGACCATCCTCTTCGAGCTCTTACGACAGTGGCTTCAGCGCCCTGTCAGTCGAACCTCGGTAGCATCTCGCAGAGGGACGGCTGGAGCAAAGTTCTACTCCCACCACCTACTCATCCACGGTACGCTGCTGGAGTTACTTCCACGTGAGGAGGGAGCAGCAGTATCTATCCATTGACATCAGCCAAGACGGACGTGCGCACTCCTTCGGAGAGAACACTCGGGAGCTCCTTCAGGGCCCTAAAGGGAGACTACCGCACCTCGAAGGTCGCAGTCTTTTGACCACGATAGATTGAGTCTCAAAGGCTTACCATTCGCTCACGGCGTGAGGGCGACGCCTCCGCCCTTCGGCATGTCGGGGAAGAAGCTCCTCAGACGCATACTCATTGACGGAAGTTCTCTCCACCGCGCACGCCGTGAAGCCTCTGTTATGTCGAGAGAAGCCCCCATCTGGCTCATCGGTCATGCGCTGACCGCACCTTCGCACTCTCAGATACGACGCAGACCGTACTGCGCTTCACCTACCACAGTAGCTCGCCCCTGATAGAAGTCGCCCGCTTGGCACGAGGACCAAGCGGGCGACTTCTTATTTATGAACGATTATGAGCACTAATTAAGACCGACTCACGAGCATAGATCTCCAGATCATCACGCTCCTGCAGGAGGAGTTCGACTGAGCAGCGGACGGGTGCCTCGAGACTTGAGTTCTGACGAGGCGATCGAGAGAGCGTAGTGCCAAAGCATAGAGTGCCTTGAGAGGCTACCGTGATCTTCACCTGCGCAAGAGCCAGCGCCACGATGACACGATCCGTACGGCGGAGCTGCTCCAGCAGTGGGCGTCCCTCCAGAGTGAGGTTGCGCTGGGCTTCCAGCTCCTCATAGGTCTCTCCCTTTGGCGTGATAGAAAGGGTAGATGATAGAGCTTGGATATCAATGAGGCTGGGTAATGTGTAAGGTCTGCCTTGGGGTCGACGACGTAGGAGGTCACTGAGTCCCATCAGAGCATCACTCCCTCGTCGTTACCGAAGGTGCCGCATCTTGGATACTGGAGTAATAGACCTCTAGAGCCGAAGTACTTGCGGAAGGTCGGGTGGCTGGTCAGGGGATGTAGCCCCATCTCATCGTCGTCATGCAGTAGAAGGACTGCATCGGATCCAAAGCCAGGGAAGTCCTGAGCCTGCTTTAGCTTTGCGTCGACCAACTGCTGGGCGCGCTTCGCACTCAGCTGCGTCGGCAAACGACTTGACCTTCATAGCGCCCTGATGTAGATACCTTACCCCAGTTCGTCATGAGGTCCCCAGCGTCTCTACACGCCAGTAGCGGTCGGCCTGATGATCTGACAAACGCATTACTCTATTCATACTCGTGCGATCAACTGATTGGTAGGAGCGCGCTGTATTGTGAGGGTTACTGGTGAAAGGCTTCAAGCGACGATGCTCCCCATATGTGGTAGACAAATGTAGTCATTTATAATATGAAAACCTGTACCACAAAATTTGATCTCTTCCTTAAAAACATGGGTAGCCACACCCACTTCCTAAAGCGAGAGCGGAGCAGGGGAGGCCCTTCGTAGGGGCGATTCCTTGCTCTCTTTCTATTGTCCGGAGGCATTCTTTCAGCCGACTTGTATCAAGCTGCTACTCGCCGAAGCGCTCACGGATGACCTCCATGAGCCCGGGGCGGAAGTCAGGGTGAGCGATGCTCGTCAAGGCCAAGGCACGCTCACGAGCGTCAGACCACGGAGACGCGACCACGCCGTATTCGGTAGCGATGTAGTCTCATTGCGCCCTGAGGTCTACGGTGGCTCCCGATGGCAAGACTGGGACAATGCGCGAGCAATGCCATCCTTTGCTGTAGAGGTGAAGGCTAAGATGGAGCGACCGCCACGCGAGCGCTTTTGCCCCACGCAGGTAGTCGACCTGCCCACCCGTGCCACTATATTGGTTGAGTCCGATAGCTTTCGGATGCTACCTGCCCATAGAGGTCATTCCAGGCAGAGTTGATAGAGACCATATTGTGATTCCGCCCGACCATATAGGGTAGCCCGTATGATCGACGGGGTGCATCTCGATCATATCATTCTTATTGACGAAGTCATAAAGTGCCTTCGTACCCATGATGATGGAGCTGACGACCTTACTGGATGCAGGGTCTTTCTCACCCGTCACATTGCCAGAGTTGATCGTGCGTGACGCCGATCGGTGAACATCTCCGTGCAAGCCCAGATCTTTCGTTCTCGTAGGCTCTGAAGTACGGCATCGGGGATCGCCCCGATACCGATCTGAAGCGTATCTCCGTCGTGGATGGAGTTCGTGGCACAGCTCACCGATGCGCTGCCTCGACAGGCCTCGATAGAGCAAGAGGGAGCTCCACCAAGGGCGGTCAACGGGGACGATATAGTCCAGCTTCGTCACATGGATGAGGTTGTCCCTCCGATGAAGGCATCTGCTTATTGATCTCGCGATGACGATCGCGCAGCCTCTGCGGCGGGCTTGAGGCATAGTCACACGATACCCGAAGGAGCAATAGCCCCTTCATTGGGCTGCTCACCGAGATCAAGTCGACATCGACAGGATAGATACCATTCTAAAGAAGTCTGGGAGTTCTATGGTAATGAAGGGAGATAGTCGACACGCTTATCCAGGTAAGCGGGGCGGCTATTCTTGTCGAGGAAGTTAAGACGGGATGTATGCCCACCATCTCCTGGGCGGAGGTGCCAAGGCTCGGCAAGTACAGGCATGGAAGGCTTTTACGTCCGTGGGCGCCGCGATCATCGTAGAGGGCTTTTGAGAGGCTGCTGGGCTGCCACAGCATGGCCAAAGACCAAGAAGTCCCTGCTCTTTACTGCCGATCGCACGGCTTCGAGGGCGGTCGTAGTATGGCGAGCAATGTGCCTTTCCAGGGTAGTGCTCATTGATTTAGCCTTATATGAAGGGCTCCTGTGTAGTATTAGGAGGCCATCTTCCCAAGAGACGTGGTAACGACCCCAACATCCTGGGGTACATGCTGCGACCTGATGAAGAAGCCTGATCAAAGGCAAGATATCTACTTTTTCCCAACAATACCTCCACTCCTCACCATGCTGGCACACGCCCGCATACCTTAGCTGGAGTCGAGCGTGCTTCATCCGTCACATTTTGACGATAAAGCTGAATACATCTAACTTTTATCGCAGAAATAAGCATAGTGCATTCCGTACATAAGCGCTATAGGGCTTTAACATCTCCAAGAGAAAACGCATCACCATCCAGCAACGCAGGAGGCTACCCAAGGATCGCTCAAAGAAACGAACACAGATATCCCCTCCCATCTTAATTCCAAATCAATATGAAATCACTAACGAAGCTCACTTATTGCCGTGAGCATAGTACTCCGAGCTTCGCTCTGCATGCTAAGCGAACCACAGAGTTCTTTTACCTCGGCAACGTGTACTGCAGAGCTAAGTCCGGAGTCGAGCAGCGCTTCCCCTATCTACCGGTCTACCTCTCCTCCAAGATAAGCCTACTAGACATCATCGGCAGCTTCACGATGACGAATGCCAGCGGAGAGGCTTCATTCAGTGCGTCACCAGGATAGAGCCACAAAGTACCATATCCTCACGGCAGTCCCAGTGGCACATGCATCGATTTCGTCGACTGCTTAGTCGAAGAATCCTGCTTCACTGCTACATCAGCACGCACATTCGGCTTGGATGCCAGCGGAGAAGCACTCACAGTCTCTACGATTGTTCCCAAGAAGGAGGATAGTGATAAGCTGGCACTTGACCTGGCGACGAGCGCCATCAAGGGCTGCCCAGCGGAAGGGGTGACGATCTCGATGCGAGAGGGCTCTACTACGAGCTCTCTTCGTCTCCAGGCGCATAGTGGTGACAGAAGCTCGCGTGATGATACTCCTCGAGTTAACGGGAGAGATAAAGCTCTGAGAAGATCGTCATCACACACCCGACACAGGCGAATGACTACTATGCGGGGTCACTATGACTCTTCCTCATGATTTTCGATGGGAGATAGCTTGTTCGAAGGATCTGAGCTCGAGCTACTCCAGGCGTGAATAAGTCCTGCTTGAAACGGAGCACTCCTAATCGCTCGCTTGTCGTCTTTGGCTAACTCTCCGCGCTCGAGATCGAGTGCGCGCGCAGAGTGGAGCTACAAGACTAAGGAGCGATCGCCTGCCTCCGTCACGCCTGGTGAGTGAGCGAGGACTCGACGCTCGTCCTCAGAGGGCCACCAGACCATACAGGTGGCCATCTCTTCAAGTGACTGACGTCAAGGGTCGGGCGCCATCTTCTACGTATTAAGCTTCCTCGCTACACGCGCTCTGGAGCGACGGCCGAAATATCGAGCCCGATGCTGTGCACGCTGCGGTGGAGCTACTCGATCAGCCACTGCGATAGTCAGGTGCGAGGATGTGCGTACAGGCTAAGGCCATGCACATCAGCGAGGCGACCGTGGGGTGATCACCTTTGCCGCAAGGATGTCGAGAGGCCTCACACAGCCAGCGTTACTGCTCCAAAGACCACTGCCTCGATCGGCTTCCGATGTGAATGAACGACCCTCCAAGGGGAGCTGGGAGCAGCAGCTGATCACTGATTCGCTCGCGACGACGGATGCGCTAGCTTTGCCCAAAGAGAAGATCACGCTGAGTATGCAGGTCGACATCTCTGCCTGCGCTATCGAGCTGCAGAGTGTGATCAATATCATCGTCTCGGACTGGTCGACGGCTACATCGCAGGTGGCTCGCTCAATCAAGCCCTTCACCGCAGGCTTCTGGAAATGATGAGGCCTATGCCTCCCTGATCGCGACGGCATAAGCTGGAGCTTTTGAGTACACTGAACTATCGTGACTATCGTGACCGAGAGTCGCTTTCATCAGTATAGCTTTCATAACCTCAATCAGCAGGCACCACAGCTCACCTACTCGATCCATAATGCTGGCTATGCTGACACACAGCTCTCGCCCCTCAAGTACGCCTATGTAGTGGATGCAACGCTATCTATGGGAGGCTCTGCCTGCAGCCGAGAGCTGGTGACGCTTCTCTGACAATATTGGTCGGGGCTCACACCGTAGACGGGGTCGCTGTGGGAGAAGCTGATCACCACGGGTAGGGATAGGACCCAGCAGTTCAATCCCTCGCCTGACCTCTACCATTGGCGTAAGCTGAGAAGGACGAACTGAGCCTTAACTCGTGGGGACGCTCTTCTCCACCAAGAGAGACACTAAAGACCCGAGAGCAGGGCATCGCACAGGGTCAGTGAGCTACGAGGACTTCTGAAGCTCGACATAGTAAGTGCCTCATCCTGGAGCTACTCACACCTGAGAGACGGGACGCTACGCATCGATCCTCAGGGCCAGGGAGAGGTCTCTCTACATCCACAGGTAGACAATCACTTCGGCATCCTCGACTATACCAGCCAGACGTGTGGCAACACTATGGCTATAGAGTGAGATCTCGGGGCCACGGGAGATCTTCTGTACGACTGAGCCTCAACATGACCCACGCACAATCGCTCCAGCAATCGCACCCATAGCACTCGCGTTTTCACTCCGAAGGTCGTGTCTTCTATACCGCACCGGAGGAAGTGACTCTGCGCCGATGTGTACGACGACAAGCCCATCCCTGCCTAGTCTGAGCAACCTCAGCAACCGCAGACGAAAACTCCCGTGATATCACTGAGGGTAGGTAATCCCAGCTAGGAGAATGCACATATGCGTCATTGCCATGTATTCGCATGCCAGGCGATGATTTGATATAGCTATTAGGTCTCTATATCCACACACATCGCCCGCATATCCCGGGCCGTGAAGCGTGAGGAGCAGGATCACGTTCACTCCGATCAATGGAGCATGGAGACGACCGCTGCAGTGCCAGGGTAGCGTCAAGCCTTGGGACAATACCCTACTTATAGATACGTACCTTATAGCTGCGCATAGTAGACTTCGCTCATCGGAGATTAGTTATGATCGTGGCCGCTCCTGTCAGTTTTTCGCTGACTGCCCAGCATATGGGCTACAGCTCTACTACAAGTACAGCCTCCCGGCCTGTGCGCCATGATCTGGACATGCCTCTCGTATGGAGCCAGGCATAGCTCGCCTCCATCATTAGGAATTGAAGTTCTTCCTCCATGCATTCCCATCGACGCCGGCTATTATCATGACTATCAAACTGCTCGGAGAACGTCTCGTCCAGTGGAGTAGTGAGACGTGGATACACGATAATGAGAATATGATCCTGCTTGGGGTGGCTATCATACTCATGAGGAAGGACAAGACCTACTCGAAAGAACCTCTCAGAACGAAGTACTTCATCGCACAGGTAGCCGAGACACCTCCCCGCAGGCCATCTCGGAGCGCGAGGCGAGGGGCATGCAGGGAAGCCCCTGTATGCTCCTTTGCGGCGCAGCAGGGGCTTTTTCAGACGACAAGATAAGAAAGCGCCCGATCCTATGACATCCCAAGATCAAAGAGCTATTGTAAGTAGCTGTACACGCATACAGACAAGTCGTAGATCCACAGAAAAAGTCCTGCACCAGTAGCTGTAATCCGCTATCTACGTGGGTAGTCCTAAAAGTTCATGCATAGATGATGAGCCCTCTGTACATAGATTTTAAATCCACGTGCGTAGATGTAACTTTCTTCTCGTAGTAGCTAAGAGCGAAAAGCAGCTTGAGTGTGGGAGACATGCACCTCGACGTGATATGATTAATCAATGCTCCAGCGCCCATTATACTAGGCATATAATAGAGGCAGTTTACCTCTACCCTATACCTCACATCTATGTATTTTGCAGAGGCGTAAGAGAGGCCATGAATGGCGTACTTTTGCCCATGCGACATAGCAACCTTTACTCACCATAAATCATAGTAATAACCATGCGCAAGCTTTTACGCCTCATGCTCTCACTGCAGGTCCTTCTGATCTCAGCCATCGGTCTCAGCAGTGAGCTGCGCACAAGAGCGGCCAACTGATGCCAACATTATTGGGCACGTCACAGATCGAAGACTGGCGAGACATCTCAGGTGTCACCATCGCTATCAAGGTGTACGACCTGGCACGGCTACCGATGCCACAGGGCACTACTCGCAAGAACCCTCACAGAAGAGCGTGACACTGGTCATGCGCGGTCTCGGTTATCTCAGCCAGAAGCGCACCGTGGAGATCATCCTGGTAAGGTCGTCGGTCAACTTCGATGCAGAGCCGACAACGTCCAGTATCGATGAGGTCGTCGTCTCTCCAACCGTCAGGCTACCCTACGCCGTCTCGCCCGACGCTCGTCACCGTGCTGACACCAAGCTCTTCGAGAGCACCACACTAACCTCGCCCAAGGCTGATCTTCCAGCCAGGTGTGCGTGTCGAGAATAACCGCCAGACCCATGGCTTCAAGCATACGTATCAATGGCCCTGACGGGCGCTACTCACAGATCCTCATCGACAGCCGTCCCATCATGAGTGCGCTGCAGTCTCATGTCTGAGCAGATCCCCACGAACAGCGATCGAGCGTGTCGAGGTCGGACGTGGCGGTGGCTCATCCCTCTCTCTCTGCTATCGCAGGGTGATCAACATCATCGAAGGAGCCTCAGCGCAATAGCTTCTCCTTCAATGAGAGCTCTGGTTTTCGGGCTTCAAGATCTGGACAATAACCTGAGCTTCAGCGGCTCACTCGTCAGCGACGACAACGTGTACTGACCATGGTCTTCGCACAGGCTCGCTACCGCAAGGAGCACGATGTCAGCGGCGATGGCTACAGCGAGTTTGGTCGTCTTGACCCGCCTCGCCTCGGCTTCCGTGGCTACCTCCGCCCCACGGACTCACTGCGCTCTGACCGGCGAGTCCATACTTCATGAAGCCCGTCGCGGTGGTGACCACATCGACTGGCCCGGCTTGGTGGCTTGAGTCCATCGCCACCCTGTATATGGGGGAATCTCAGTTCGACGGTTACAGCGAGACACAAGCACCACTTCCAGCTCACGGCTTCTGCTCAGCACGTCACCCGTAACAGCTACTACGGTGGTATCGGTGAGACGAAGCTCCGCAACAAAGCTGCGCGACAAGTACATCGATAAGGGATGGCAACGAGATCTACCGACGAGAAACAGGCTGTGAAGGCAGGCTCATCGGTCGCCCCATCCACACCTCTGACTATGGGAAGAACTGCTGGTATCACCTGTGGATGACGTGGGTCGGGTGCACGAGCACGCCTATGACTTCGACCACTTCCTCTTTATGCCCACTCAGCCCTCGCTGTTGAATACAGCACGACCGCCTCGAGGACAAGATGCCTCTAAGAGAATGGGAGACCGAGAAGACCGTCAGCGATGGCTTGACCTCAGCCCAGTCATCTCCCTCTCCCCTGCCCTGCGTCAGGTCATCCCGCAACGCCAGCCAGTTCAGATCGAATGGAAGAACGACCGCTGAGCGTCCTGCTCGGCATCAGCTCTCGATGAGAACTCCGCCGTCGAAGGCTATCTTCAGCGCGCGCCACCCGCGCTACAACCCCACAAAGAATATCAACATCCGCGCTACCATGCATGCTTCTGTGCACCTCAGGTCTCGACGAAGACCTTCACGTCGGGTCGTCGGGTTGAGGCACAATGTGATGTACCAGCTGGCGAGATCGTCCGAGATCTACCCTCTCCAGCCTGAGCAACGTATGGTGATCACCCTGTGGGCATCACTCGTCGAAGGCTTACCACCCGTCTGCTCGACGTCTTCACGAACTACAAGGACAAGTCTGAGAACGGTATCTCTACTACCGCGCCATAACTACGGGATCAATGACGATGGTCAGCAGGTCTCCTCTGGCGCTAAGGCTCGGGCTGAACCTCGAGGGAATCGCCTATCGCTGGCTCTCCTCCAGGCCTCACACTCACCCGCACCGCAAGTTATGACGTCAACCAGGAATGGGGCGTACGTCAGAAGGTCCAGGGTGACCACGATGCTCCTACCACGAGTCCTCATGCCTAAGGCTGACGGCTCTGACTTCGACAACGTCGCGCAGACAATGGTCTCAGACCATCTCAGATGACCTCTAAGGAGATCGCCTCGCACGCCCCTCACCGCAGCTACTTCACGATCGGCATCAACCGATCCGCCCACTGAACATGTCTCACTGAGTACCCTTCACGGGCTCAATGTACGCCTCAAATCGTCAGTCAAGTGGGGCAGAATCATGCATCACGACCGCACAGCTATCGCTGCTGGTCTGCGCAAGAAGGTTATAAGCCTCTCGTAGACGCTACTGGGTGCTGCTATCTCGAAGATGGCGCTGAAGGAAGGTCGATGTCGAGTGGAACGAGGCTGGTCAATAAGACCAAGAGCTTTGATCTCGCGCTAAGATCACCCATGATCTGCGTCTCTTCTCTAAGAGCAACATGTCCAGCTCTCACTGCGGTATCAATAACCCTCTTCAACGCCTTCCAGAGCGACTACGACTTCGGTCCAGACCGAGACAGCTATATCTACTGCCCACGATCCTCGATTCATGGCTACCTGGGATGAAGTTTACCTTCATCCCACCCCTATCGCCGAGGACAAGACGTCCGTGAGGTACGATTTGAGGCTAGACCCTACCTTCTCCAGCAGAGCGTAAGTGGCGGTACTATATAGTAGAGCTATACCGAATATCTTAAATTTGCGGGTGAGTATATGCCGCACATAGGCTCTGGCACAATCAAGACAAGCGAATGGACACTGAGATCACCCACCTCTTAGCCTCCCCTGACACGCTGGAGCCCATAGCGCCAGTTCATCGAGGAGGTCCTCCCCGATATCTTCGCCTTCTGCGCCCCCATGGGGACTGGCAAGACGACCTTCATCAAGACCCTCTGCGAAGCCCTCGGCGTGCAGGATGCATCAATAGCCCAGACCTTCTCATATCAATGAATATCGCGCTGAGCCCTCGAGAACTCATCTACCACTTGACTGCTCGCCTGGAGAAGCTCCGATGCGCTGAACCCCGGAGCGAAGACTTCTCCAGAGTGGCGCATCTGCTTCATCGAGTGGCCAGAGGTTATGGAGATATCCCCACCAGCCGAGTACGGTACGCGTTACTATAGAGGAGATCAGCGTGGGCACGACGCCTCACCGCACGCTATAATAAGACGGAGGACAAGTAATGCTTTAATCCATTTGAGACGGGTCAGGCCCGTGTACGCGGTAGCATCGAGGTGATCTGCGCGGGATGTTGATAAGACAGAGAGCTCCTTCGTCGCCTGCGCCGCGCTAAGATCGCGGCTACGTGTAGAGATCTTCAAGCCTCAGTAGACACCCATATGATGAGACCGAGTCTCCCACGACCGCAATGTTATCGCTCTATGCCGTATAGACAATTCGTCAAAACCTTCTCCTCTAGCTTCGGACGTCGACGTCATCATCGACAGACACGGTTCTTCGATGAGCATCTCCTGAGGTCGTTGAGCAGCGCTGGCCTGACGGGGATCCGCATCATCTCGCTGGGCTGGACATGGACTTCCGTCGCCAGCCCTCGGCCCTACTAGGCAAGCTCTGTGCATAGCTGACTCGGTGACAAGATCCATGCATCTGCGTAGGCTGTGAGCTGGGCGAACTACTCTACCGCCTTGTCTCTGGTGAGCAGCAGGTCATGCTCAGCGAAGCCAGGAGTACAGCCCGCTGTGCCGTACCTCAAGTCTCAAGCAACACAAACCAACAAGGAATCCTAACCCCACGACGATAATGAATACGCAATAAACTCCCTCCTCGGAGCTTCTACCGCACTATCATCACGCTCCTCTCGAGCTGCGTCATCGCTATTGGCCCAAAACAAAGAGCAGAATACGACCTACCTCCAAGTGGGAAGGTATGGCGATGAGCCCCACCCTCGATACAAGCTCTCTTCGGCAGCCCTGGATCCAACACCTGCCGAGTACAAGGCGCCTGCGCAGGCCTACAACATCGCTACCGAGCGTCCTGGCAGCCACATCGACACCTCAGCCCGCTCAGGCTGTCGCTACACGTCAGCATGCGCACGATGAGACCATCGTCGACAACACGGCAGAACCCGTCTACCAAGCACTCAAGGGCGGAGGACTAGCTCCCAGCCTTCGTGGACCGCTGGTGCGACTCACGGATGCCGTAGCTCTGCGCGCGCTGTCGGGATTCTTCCGCAAGGCCGATGCCCCTGGTGGACATTCACATCTCCAGCGTGATGAGGTCAACGGGCTGGTGAAGAAGAACTCGTGATCTGGGCTTCCACGAGGCAGAGGATAGCCACTTCATGCTTTAAGGACAGTCCCCGACAAGCACCTCCCGTCGCAATGAGACCTCAAGACATACATCCTGATGCTCCTCGGTGACAACCCAGTGACTTCGACCACTTCTTCGATGTAGCGACGAGGCGCATGATCAGGGCGTCTCGCTTCGCCGCTGAGTTCGGCAAGCGCTTCATCGTCCTGCAACCCCAACCACGGTGGCTGGGAGCTCATGGATGAACGGGAGGCTATCCGACCTCAAGACCAAGGACAGCAAGCTCACTACGATCCTTCTGCACTCACAGCAAATAACACTCTCCCCTACACACCACTACCTTAGACCCGATCAGAAGCCCTGCTACGCCACACAGATACGGCAGATCACTGCTCTCATGCACCTGAAGCTGTACCTCGCTACCGTTTGCACTGAACCTGCAGCCAGCCCTCGCTGTAGCCTATGCTGGCACAGACGACCGCCGACACCCCGCTCAATAGAAGTCCTGCTCAGTGGCAATATGCTCAAGAATGCTATGCGTCGGTATCCCCGGCATGGGACCCAGCATCACATGCGATCTCTCGAGCCATCTAGCAGCACCGGCAGCTAGAGCTCCCATGACAGCTTCACCGATGAGAGCCTATAACGCAAGCTTGTAGCGCGACTGCATCCAGATCAGCTGAAGAAGGTGACAGTCGACCGCCTCTACGTCAGTCCTACTGACCGATACAGGGCCGTCTATCGACCGCATCATCCAGGCTACTCAGCAGGGCTCACAGCGCTCACCACGATGGTGAAGACCGCTCGTGGCACGTACCGCCGATCGCCCACCGAAGTGTCCCTGAGCAGGCACGAAGAGGACGATCGCCTAAACTTCGACCTCGTCTATGAGTATGCTCTGTATGGCCCCTGGAGAGCTGACTTCATCGCAGCTGCACTGCAAATAAAGCGTGCCAGCGAGTTCTCCTTCTCACAGCTATGGCCATAGCCTCTGGGCAAAGCCCATCAATGAGCGATGTGGGACGTCGCTCACCTCGGCTATAACGCGCCCTCACGCAGATGCTGGCCTATACCCAGCTCTGCCTGCGACGCCGTATGGATGGTGCCCCCATCACGGTGATGAGCAATTCGTAGCGGCAATCAGGGATCTCCTCGCACGTCCTGACCTTCTCGCCGAGGACAGGCGCAAGTCGTCGAGGCTGCCACTCGAGCCATCGTGACCGTAGCCTCGTCAAGTCGTCTATAATCAAGCAGCTCTTGGGGCGCCTCTCCTGCCTCTGCGGGATGGTCGTCTCGGGGATTGGCTCCGCCTGATGCTTTATCACCTACCTTATGGGTGGGTGGTACGAAGGAGCAGTCTATCGAGGCTGTGGAAAGAATATGATCGGCAACGACCTCAGGGATGATCTGCGACGACGGTGCTAAAAGCCCAGCGCTTGCAGCCTCAAAGGCTTCGACGGGCGTGGGCTCACTCATCTCCGCTATGCTCTCATATGCAAGGGACGTCGTCACCGCTACCAGAAGGTATCGTAGACGATGATGTTGATGTCTGCACGTCACCACCTCGGTGACCTCCGGTCGTGATGGCATGGCCCAGGACCGACCTCAAGGTCCTCAAAGATCATGACGAGCAAGTGGTGCAAGCATCATGCTTGATCCCCGACTATTTCGAGTTCACCGACAGTGTCGCTCGTCTCACGCTACAGTAATCAGCTACTATTGGATGAGCCCAAACTAGAACGATGCGCTGTGCGCTCCAGCTCCTGGCGGGATCCCTCCTGCATGCTCGATGAACCAAGCACACCGAAAGGTGGCCCTGCTGACACGGAGCCACCTCGCCTCTCCATGCCTCACCTGCAGTGCAGAGGCTACGAGAGGTCATCGCCACTTCACCCTGGACCTTCGATGAGAACGCCAAGCTCTCCAGCCAGACGGATAAGATCATCGTATCCCCACCCAGCGTGAGGCAGCACGTCTCACGGCCAATCGGGCGGCACGTCTCCATCGTACTCTCCGACACCCTGCGCCCTACACGACCTACAGCTTCTACTTCGATGATGTCATCGTAGACAACAACGAGGACAACCCACTTGAGGGGCTTCAGCTATCTCATCTCACAGGTGGGCAGATCGACTCGATGCAGCTGGCTGGTCGGGTCATGTATGCCTTGACCTTCGAGCCTGTCGAAGGGCTCATCGTGGGGGCTTATCCCACTGCAGAGGTCAACGATAGTACACTCCGTAAGCGTCCTTCCCTCGTCAGTCAAGACCAATAAGCTGGGCTTCTTCACCATGCGTGGGCTACCCAACAGTACCTACAAGGTCTTTGCGACGAAGGACAACGATGCCAACTATCAGTACAGCGACCGTAGCGAAGGTCTTGCCTTTTCTGCTTGAGCTTCCAGACGACGCTGCGTGACAGCATGCGTACCGACACGATACGCATCGACTCCATCGTGCGCCGTGACACGCTTCACCGCGACTCACTCGTCACCTATCCCTTCACCTACTACTTCCCTCGCGACATCGCCCTACGCTATTCGGTAGTGACAGGTGCAGCAGCACGGCCTCGGCGCCACAGCCGTCCTGATAGCTTTGATCTGCCGACTGGGTTCCTCGAGCCCAAGAAGCTCCTCGCCCGCTCGCTGGACAAGCTAACTCGCACCAGCCGAATCCTCTACTGGGCCACGGCTAAAGGCAAGGTCGTCGACCTATGGCTACGAGACAGCAGTGCTTCTTGCGCGCGACTCAGTGCTTGCCTCACTCCACGAGAAGACCGACTCACTACTCCGCCTGCAAGAGAAGCTGACACGCCTCGTCTTCATCAAGCCTCAGGTAATGAGCTAAGAAACACGACAAGACGCACGAAGCGAGAAGTCTCCTCATAGCAGATCACCTCACCCGGAGCTCGCTTTTTGCTGGCACCCAGTGACAGCCTCTATGTGACGGCTTCGTCCCCTGCAACCCTCCCCTCCTCTGCGATTCTGCCTGGAGGTACAGGAGGATTCACTCTACAAGCTCCTCAGTGACTTCACCGTCGTCGGGACTCACCGATCACCTGCGCCATACGCCCGCTTCCCACGTGCCCATGGCAAGAGCTATCGAGCGCGCATTGATTCGGCTGCCGTACTCGACATCTATGGCGCTGCCTGCACTCTGTAGCCTTCACGCAGATACAGAAGGAGGACGAGTCTCGGTCAGCTCACTATCACCCTGCAGGGTATCCGCCTCACGCCCTCGTCCAACTCATAGACAAGAGCGACGCTGTCCTCCAGCAGTTCTATGGGCATGAGGTCAAGGCGGACACGACGAAAGCACAGCCCACGGCAGCATCTGCCGAAGGCGATAAGGTGCTCGCCGAGCTACTCTGGCTAAAGCTCCTCAAGCCGCTAAGACCGATGGTCTCCTCGAAGCAAAGATTCCCGCAGAGTCCTGTCAAGTCTCCTTCCACAACCTGAAGCCTGGGCATGAGTACTCCGTCCGACTCATCGTCGATACGGATCGACAATGCCGCCTCACACCTGAGACTACCCTGATCGTGCCCCCGAAGAGGTCTATTACTACCCGCAGGAGACTCTCATCAAGAAGGCGACTTCACCCGAGCGCTGGGACATCGCACGCAGTCACCTCTGGGCAGCAAGCCCGATGCCCTGCGCAAGGTCAAGCCCGACGAGGCGAAGAAGAAGCGCGAGGATAAGAACATCGAGTACTGCAAGCGCTGGGGACGAGCGTCGCTAACTCCTCTCCTATCGTTTTAAACAGAGCGGTCAACTCCCATCGGAGCTGCACCCGCTTCATGCTATTATGCTACTATACGTGGTAGACTGTTCGCGCTCATCGCCCTTGGGAACATCATCCGAGTTGATCGCCGAAGATCCGAGCATCATGAGACTATTGCGCAAGCCCATCTCTTCACAGCTTGCGCAATGTCTCTTGTATGTAGTATTTGTGAAGAGAACACCACTGAAGCCGATTTTGATGCGGAAGCCTTGGCTGGTAGTGATTCCACCACCTTGTTCCTTGTGTCACAAGAAGTCGGTCCTGAGACCACTCCAATAGTCTTTATTTACTATCTCTAAAACTGTCAAAAGCGATATGAAGTAGTTCATCCTCGACCCAGCGTGCCTCTTAGCTCGGTGCAAATATCTCGGCTCAGAACCCTGAAAAGAAGGAACCTGTAAAGGAATGTTCCAGAACGATGCTAAGTCCTCGATAAGAAGGACGCCAAGACTTGCGATAAGAAAGATGGCAAGGCTTGATGACCAGAAGGCAGACAAGTCCGCTCAGGAAGCATGGCAAGAAGGACTGCTGCTATGAGAAGGACGCCAAGGATAACGAGCAGGATTGCTGCAAGAAGCAGAAGAAGTAATCCTCCTTCATCTATGGCAGGCTCCTGCTACTCAATGATTGAGTAGCGGGCCTTTCCTTTTTATACAGCCGTATTAACGGCATCTATAGTGTGATCATTCATCGACGACGAGATTATCGATGATGAAGTTCTGACGCTCGGGAGTATTCTTACCCATATAGAACATAAGGAGGTTGCTTAGATTGTCCTCCTTGCGGATACGGATAGGATCCAGCTTGATATTCTCCTCGCTGATCCAATCCCTTGAACTGCTCTGGAGAGATCTCCAAGCCCTTGAATCGCGTGACCAGTGCTCGCTTGCCCAGCTTCTTCAGTGCAGCCTGCTTCTGAGCCTCATTGTAGCAGTAGATGTTTGTCACAAGTTCTTCGGCAGGTGCCTCCTCTGCAGTCTTCTTGGTACGGCCCTTCTTCTTAGCAGGAGTGCTTGTCATAAAGTTGTCTGACTTCTTGTGCTCCTTGGGCAAGAAGACGCGGAAGAGCGGAGTCTCGAGGATGAAGACATGCCCACGACGCACCAGCTCGGGAAGAACTGCAGGAAAGAAGGTAATCAGCAGTAGACGGATATGCATCCCGTCGTCATCAGCATCGGTCGCGATGATGATACGATTGTAGCGTAGCCCGTCGAGACCATCCTCGATATTGAGAGCAGCCTGAAGGAGGTTGAACTCTTCATTCTCATACACCACCTTCTTACTCTGGCCATAGCAGTTGAGGGGCTTACCTCGGAGGCTGAAGACGGCTTGATACTTGGGGTCACGACACGTGGTGATGGAGCCACTCGCCGAGTTACCCTCCGTGATGAAGAGGCTGGTACGCTCAGGGCTCCTTCGCCTTAGGGTCATTGAAGTGGATCGTACAGTCGCGAAGCTTCTTGTTGTGCAGGCTGGCCTTCTTAGCTCGCTCGCGTAAGCTTTGCTACACCACTAGAGACTTATCGCTCACGCTCACTTTCCTGGATCTTCTGCAGCATGATGGCAGCATCCTCGGGGTGGATATGGAGGTAGTTATCCAGCTCCTTAGCAAGGAAGTCATTGAGGAACTTCTGGATACTCCGCCCATCAGGCTCCATATCCTTTGACCCAAGCTTAGTCTTAGTCTGGCTCTCGAAGACGGGCTCCTCAATCTTGATGCTGATCGGCAGCTGCCATCCCATAGCGGATGTCACGGTAGTCAGTTCTTCCCATAGAAGTCCTTGATGACACGAGCTACGGCCTCCTTGAAGGCCGAGAGGTGCGTACCTCTGTGTAGTATTCTGTCCGTTAACAAAGCTATGAAGTCCTCCCTACCTGCGAAGTATGGGTCACGACGATCTCGACGTCATCCTCCTTGAGGTGGATGATGGGGTACAGGGGCTCCTCGGTGATGTTCTCCTCGAGGAGGTCTGCTAAGCCACGCTTTGAGAGATAGCGCTTACCATTATAGATGAGAGCAAGACCTGCATTGAGGAAGGAGAGTTTTCACCATCGTCTCGACGAACCTCATCCCTTGTACTCGTAGTCGCGGAAGAGACTCAGCATCGGGACGGAAGACGACTCGCGCTCGATGGCTCATCGGAGGAACGGCCTCGGTCTCCTCTAAAAAGCTTGGCATGGGAGTATCGAACAGTCTCGTCAGACCTTCACGCCAGACGGTGATCTCACAGTGAATGGAGAGGCATTAACAGCCTTGATACCGACACCCATTAAGCCCTGACAGACTTCTTGAAGGCCTTAGATCAATCTTCCCCAGTATTCATCTTGCTCGTAGCATCGATGAGCTTACCAGAGAGGGATACCACGCCCGTAGTCACGCACAGTCACCTGACCGTCACGGATAGTGATCTCGACCTTCTTACCAGCCCCCATGACATACTCGTCGATCGAGTTGTCAAGGACTTCCTTCAGCAGGACATAGATACCGTCATCGGAATGGGAGCCATCTCCAAGCTTCCCCGATGTACATCCCTGGACGGCGACGAATATGCTCGTCCCACTCCAGGGTCTTGATGTCACTGTCGTTGTAGTCTACTGTCGTCTGTTCTAAAAGAGTCATGTGGTTGTAACGTCCGTCGTTGTTTTGCAGGTCAAAGATAGCAAAAAGCCCGAAGGAAACCGCCTGCGAGCCTATATAATACACTCTAATATAGTCCCATGTCATACAGCTCTCCATGCCACACGCCCAGGCTTCCACTCAAGGTAACTGCGCTACGTATAGCCTTGAAGGCTGGTGTTGCTTCGCAGGCTCACTGTATACCTGATCTAATTCTGCGGACGGTATCGCAGATCTCGACAACTCAAGCAGAATACGAGTTACGAATCCTGAGCAGGGCACCTCGCACGCCTCCGACTGCCTCAGCCCCACACAGACCATCCATATAGAAGGCTTGCCCCAAGCTCCGCTGCGAACCCAAGGGGCAAACTACTTTATATCATGCCCTTGCATGCCGATATGGTTGTCCCACGATAGGGAGTGGTATGAACTCATATTGGTCATCGGGCTGACCCTATATAGGTTGCTTTTCCGACCAATATAGGTCACGACGCGGACCTATAGGTTGACTCATGACCAATATAGGGTCGGTAGCACCTCCCCTATAGTATATGCTATACAGGATAAGACCGCCCTCTTAGTGAAGCGAGATCCAAACGACTACTGGTCTGTCATGTGACAAACAACTATTGGCTCGAGCGGAGCACTACTGATTTGAGTGCGAACAACTATTGCTCTACTTCTGACATCTCATTGCTTCGCTCCTCGGTCTTGAAAAAGCATGGCTTGCGTCCTTGATATGGAAGCACCACCCATCCACTTCATGGATATTGGATGTATCACCGATATTGCTTACCTTTTGCAACGCTTTAGAGTGCCTCCTACAACATAGAGACACTAAAAGCTTAGGTAGAATCAGTGGCTCAGTCGGTAGAGCACATCCCTTTTTAAGGATGGGGTCCTGGGTTCGAACCCCAGCTGATTCACAGTGGGGATGTCGCAAGGCATCCCCACATCTTTATGAAAGCATAGCCCCGCAAGCTCAGTAGAGGTCTTGCGGGACGCATGCTTCATCGGGGAGGGTATCAGTCTCCGGCATGTGAAGCTCCTGTCTGTGGGACGTACTTTGCTTGCCACTATACTCCGTAATGTCAATACGAATGATCTCCGTCCGATGGAAGGACTTCTCCACATATACCTTTCCCAGCTCCATATCATTAGGCGAAAGCTTCTCCAAGAGAAGATGAAGCGCATGCCGGCGCTCCTCCTCGCTGAGATCAATATGCGCAGTCCTCGGAGGATGACGCTCATACTCGGTAGTAAACTTACTCGGAAGGAGATTCACGCGCCCGACAATACAGAGGGAAACCTCAGGATGACCAGCACGTATAGCACGGAGCTTCTTTCCCTCAGGGGCACAGTGGACATAGATGCAGTCTCCACCATCCCAGATATGATTGATGGGGAAGCCGTAGGCTTTACCCTCTTCATCGATCATCGAGAGGACACAGTACTCGCTCTCACGGAGTAGCTCCAGAGCACGCTCTTCATTAAGCAGGCGATCACGACGCCGCACATCAGCATTATTATACTTCATCATCAGATATATCACTGGGCACAGATTGTAAAGACGACTGGAGAGTGGAGGTACCCTACTCTACCCTCTCAGATTTGCGAAAAACTATCTCGACAGTATCAGCTTCCTTCATTCTCCCAAGAGCAAACCACTCTGCTGTAATTGCTCAAGAGCGCAGGAGAAGGCAGCATCAACATTAGCTCCACGGCGAGAGAATCCCATGCGCTTTGCAGCAATAAGGGTCGCTGCATCAGGGGCGATCGACACATTCTGCTTCACCACTTCAAGGAGGACCTCCATCAGTTCGACCGAAGGGATCTCTTCTATCGAACGCTTTGCGATCGCAGTATTGGGGCGGTAGCCCTTCCACTGCCCGCAGTCTTCCTGTGTAAGCCAAAGAGTCCGACCATCACGGTCAGAGACAGTGAAGAATCATCGGGCAGAGGGCATCCACGATCCCCGTAATCGTCGAGCTAACTCGCGCAAAAGACTTGAAGGCCGCCACACGCTTTGAGAGGAGCGAATAGGTAATAGGCTGCTCTCGGGCTACGACCTCACGGACGAAGTCCTCCAGCGAAGTGCTGGTGTAGCTATCGGTAGCGGGGTACTCCATCGCCTCAGAAGAGCTTATCGGCTCAGCGATCAGATCTGCCTCAGTGATAGCGAAGGGAGAAGATACTGCTGTAGACTGCTGCTTCAGAGGGCGCTCTGGGAGCGACTTCAGTCGGGCAAGGATACGCTCTATGACGAGGTCAGGCTGGCGGAACCAGTCCGGACTCCATACACGCATCACCTCCCAGTCAAGGCTCCCGAGTACGCTCGGCTGCACGACCTCACGATCTCGAGTCGTCTGAGTACGTCGGTAGGCTTCTCCATCGATCAAGATCCCTAAGCTGATAGCAATCTGGCACTGGGCAAGGCTACAGCAAGGTTGACCTTGAAGTTCGATCGTCCCAGCTGAGTCATCGCAGGATAGCCAGCCTTCTGTAAGCGATTAGCTATCTGCTCGGCGATGATGCGGTCGGCAGAGTCCGTATCGGGCTGAGGGCGCCGTACGAGCGTCTGTCGCTCAGCATACTCGAGGAAGTGCTCAAGCCCTCTACGCCCTTAGCCTTCGTGCGGCGCAGATCGATCTGATCACTGGTCATCGTCGAGAAGACCAGCATTTTCACAGCGAGCGCGACTGACGGCTACATTTGAGGCGACGCTCACCCCCTGCCTTATTTCACGGGCCAAAGTTCATACTGACCGCCCTGTAGAGATCTGCACCATAGCCGATAGAGAAGAGGATGACATCACGCTCATCACCCCTGCACATTCTCAAGATTCTTGATGAAGATAGGCTCGTAGAGCTGGTCTGCCAACTCTGTAGCGAGGTATCACGAGCCATACGCTCGGTCAGCGTATCTCAATAAGATTCTGCTGTGCGGCACTGAAAGCCACCATACCCATACTCTCCCTCTCAAGCTATCATCACGCAGACGACGGCATACCTCATGGACGATCGCTCAGCCTCGGCCTTATTCTGTCGGGTCTTCCTTGTCATAGGTCCCCTTGATATGAATGAATCGCACCTTCGTCGCTTGGTCATCCACAGAGGGGAAGGTAATGAGTTCCCCATCATAGTACTCATGGTTACTGAAGGCGATAAGGCCTCGTGGCGGGAGCGGTAGTGCCAATTCAGCTGTAGCGAAGGTAGACTGAGAGCCTGGCAGTCCTGCAGGATGCTCTCCAAGTCATCGAGACTCTCCTCTTCTTCCTCGACGGAGTTCGTACTGAAGAAGCTCGTTGGAGGCATCTGCTTGGGGTCTCCTACCACGATGAGGGCATTCCCTCGAGCTATAGCTCCTACAGCTTCACTGGTCGGCATCTGAGAGGCTTCGTCAAAGACCACTAAGTCGTACTTCTCCCCCTAAGTCTATATACTGTGCCACCGACATAGGGCTCATCAGCATACAAGGGCAGAGGCGCGGTAGAAGGTTAGGGATATCATCCAGCAGCTGCCGAATTGAAGTACCTCGCCCTCCATTGGCTATATTACGATTGAGGCGCCCTGATCTCCGAGCTATTATCTATGTCCTCGTAGACATGGGGAAGCTGATTGACAAGCGAGCATAGAGCATCTTCTTCGACAGCTCTTGGAACTCTGCCGTCAACTCCTTGTAGCGCTGCACCTGCTGGTCAAAAAGCTCACCCTCAAACGTGCAGAGGAGCTCGCTCCGAGCTATCTTCTGCTCGGCTAAGGCGCGATAGAGTCCCTTGAAGAAGGCTTGCATAAGCTGAGGCATCTACTCGCTTCGCCTCCACTTCGCGAATGACGATATCAAGGCCCCTGCGAAGAAAGTTCGCCTCGCAACTGTATCCAGCTATACCTACTTCCTGACCAGCCCTCTGATGAGTCTGCCAGCGAGAGAAGCACGAAGAGAGCGCCACAGAGAAGGAGCTATCGGAAGGGAACTGATACGATACCCAGGGCTCTGCCTCCTTTATATACTGCGACCACTCACCGGAGAGAGCATCGAGCCCTCGGAGCTGATGCTTTTAGCTCTTCAGTGAAAGCAGGCTTAATGGACTCTCGGATAGCGGAGACTGAGAGCTGTAGCCCCTCAGCAAAAGCCTCTACAGCCTTCACCAAACGAGGGAGGTAATCCAAGAGGCTTCCCAGCTCCGAGGTCGAAAGGCTACGTCCCAAAAGCTGGTGTATCCTCCGCTCTCTCCCGCACAGTGCTTAACTTCCTTCTGATACTCAAGCACACGCTCCAGATACCCTGCTACTGTCTGAGCTGCAGCTTCTCACTGTAGAAGCGTATCTTCTTGAGGTAGCTACGAGAGGCAAAGAAGCGAGGTAAGAACCAAGAGTCTTCAATAGCCTTCCACTCCTGTAGGAGGCTCAGTGCATCTATCTCTAAGAACTCCTCACGGCAGTCAGCCGTGAGCATAGCACGGAGTTCATCACGATGCTTCAGATGCTCCCAGCTCGAGCGCAACTGGGCTATCTGATGCTCATCAAATGCAATAGCGGCGACAGATGAGTGCATCAGTGGAGAGGCTGAGATCTCTGAGAGGAGGTCTATACCAAGACGTAGACTTCGCTCACTATCCTCCAGATCTGCGCCAAAAGATCTCCGTAAGGAGAATATGCGCACGCTGTATGCGTCCTGTGAGAGTCACACCTTCGTCAAGGAGACGTGCTAAGGTCTGCGGGCTCTTGGATGCAGGCAAGTGTGCCATAGTCCGACCAGCAGGATGCTCGAGGGCTGCCCTCATGACATTGAGTACTGCGGGCAGTTTGCTACCGAGTAGCTCTTCGCAGTGCGTGATAAATTCCCCATCAAGATGCGCCAGCTGCTCGTTCAATGCGACCTCAAGAGGCTCTACCTCATACGACTCATAGCGCGATATACATTCGTAGAGGAGCTTGGCTCTCGCGATCCTTATGAAGACTCTCCATATACTGGATCAGCAGCGTACGACGCTCGTAGAGCTTCTGAGCTATGGAGTCATATTCTCTGGCTCTCGGATCTTCGCCGCATGCAGAGCTTTATCCAGCTGCTCCAAGACATGCTTCTTCGTCACCTTGTTGGAGTGAAGCTCGAGGCAGAAGGGATCAAGGCCGATCTTCTCAAGTCGGCTCTGCACCACGCTGAGAGCAGCCATCTTCTCTGCGACGAAGAGCACTCGCCGCCCCTGGTACAGCGCATTGGCGATGAGGTTCGTGATCGTCTGTGACTTCCCCGTACCCGGAGGACCATAGAGTATGAAAGGAGGAGCCACGCCCTGCCTCCAAGACAGCAGATAGCTGTGACGAGTCTACGGGGACAGGTAGAGCAATGCTCCCAGGAGTCAGATGCTTATCCTCCTCTGCCAAGTTCGTCTGTAGAGACTGAGGTTGCCACTGGAGCGAACCACTGACGAGGCTGGCGACGACAGGATGCGAGAGAAGCTCCTCACGGTGATTATGAATATCGTGCCACATCAGGTACTTATTGAAAGGAGAACGTCCCATGACACACTCCTCCTCGACATCCCACTTACTCTGCCTCGGAGAGCGTCTCGGACTTGCGCAAAGATGAGGGGTACATCCACACCATGCTCATCACGGGGAAGGGGATCAACCTTGATACGTATGCCGTAGGTCTGGCGGATATATTCGATGAGGGTGATATTGAGTGAGATCTCCTCATCTCGCTTGCGGATATAGTAGCGCCCACGCTTATAGACAAGATCCACGGGTAGGAGAAGAAGTGGAGCATAGCGTGCTCGAGGGCTATTCTTCTTCTCATACCAGCGAAGGAGTCCAATAGCAAGATAGAGCGGATTAGCCCCCGTCTCTTCCCTCGTCAGTACGAGCATGACGATAGATATTCTTGAGGACCAGCTGTGTCTCATCCTCAGCGTAGTAGGTAGTAAGAGCTTCTGCCTCGTGATATCATTTAGAATCAGCGGCTCCAGAGAGCTAATCATACTGGAGCGAAGTAAGCGCTCTTCTCTATCTACTCGTACGACTCCCTCAGGAATAGGATGGATGCAGTACTCCGTATTCTCCCTGCAAGTAGTCCTCTATCGAAGCGACATCGAAGGAGATGAACTGATGGCACGGCTACGGACAGAGAGATTGAGGAAATTGTTGCGCAGGGAGAAGTCCAAGAGCTTCGCTCCCAGATATCAAGCTTATTGACCTCCGTCTTATCGTCATAGGCACGATCCAAATCATATCGAGTGCGATGGGTAGCCTCGATGGCACAGGCCGTATGCTTAGGAGCTTCCTCGGGAGCCAACTTCCACGTACCACCCTCACTGAGGCGAGTTGGTAGCGAGATAATACCCTCCAAACGGCAGCGAGCTATGTCAATGAACATCTGAAACTCATTATCCCTCTTGAGATGCTGCCGAGCGATCTCCTGTGCATGCTCAAAGGAAGCATAGTCCTTAGTAAGCTCCTGTACACTCAAGTACAAGCATCTCGGAGATCCCGTCAGAGCATGCTTCTCAAGAAAGATGCATCATCACAGATGCTCTGACGGTAGCACACTTCGCTGAGCCACACACTGAGGAAGGCATGCCCACGCATGATCACGACCCCACTATTGATCCCAACCGCCTCCAGTACAGAGGCCATCAAGAGGGTCAGCTCAATACAGTTCCCCTGATGACTCTCAAGGACCTGATCTGCTAGCGTGATGCGCTGCCCGATAGCCTCATAGCTGGCAGGCACTGCGCGGTAGATAATCCCTTCTTGATGGAGCGCAGCAAAGATGGCGCTAACTTGCTCAACGACCGTATTGGGATCTCCATCTTGATACTCGACAAAGGCACTTGCCCCCTGTCATCTGCTTGAGGAGAGCTGATGCCTTGACGACCATCCGCCCCTACAGCAGGCTGATTGGGCACCACAAAAGAGGCCAGACACTGTGGAAGGATCTGCGTCCCCAGCCATTGATCAAATGCCATCAACTCCAGGTCATACTCCCGCGAAAGCAAGACTTCTTCCCCACTATAGATCTGTACAGTGAAGGAGGAGATGACACGCTCTGAGAGCTCAAGCAAAGCATCAGCCTTGGGGAGAACAGCGACATCAGAGATACGTACCGTGCTCCCACGATCAATACGACTATATATAGCAGAGCGCTGCTCTTGGACAAAGCGCCCACCAATAGAGACACTGATATCCAGCAGGTCTTCCTCACCGACATTCGCGAGCTCTATACTGCTGCAGACTGGGATATGGTTGTGTAGGAGTGCGTAATTGACATTCTTGATATAGTCAATATGTAGCTCTATCATCATCGTAGGGGTCGTTAGTCAGGTAGATATGGGAAGGCAAAAGATAATGCCTCTCACCGCTATAACACTCAAAGATAGCTATATTTCAGAAGGTAGCTACATAGAGAAATCTCCACCTTTCCTCCAAGAAGAAGCCTTCCCTTAGAAGTGCAGTAGCTGAGAGAAATACCTCAGCAGAAAGCACTCTTATGAAGTCGGGAAAGTAACCAGTACTGGTCCGAGAGGTGACCAGTACTGCTCCACTCGCTGACCAGTACTGGTCGATATACCCAACCAGTACTGCTCACTTCAGCGACCAGTACTGGTCGCAAAAGGAACTAGCAGAGGGAGGGTCATCGCACGGTCTTACATCTCCTATTTATCCATCAGATAATCAGCCAGCTATCTCTCATAGCTCACTTCATAGCATCGCCTGAGAAAGATGCTTTCCTCACCTCGACAAAGAGTCTCCCCACCGCTTCATACAAAAGCAGTGGGGAGGCTTGTCTTATCAGAGCATAGAGCTACAAAGAGCTCTACGAGAAGTTACTTCTTCTTAGCGGGAAGGTGAATAGCAAGACCCAGGGCGTCAGCGATAGCTTCATAGAGAGCTTCGGAGTAGGTGGGGTGCCCGTAGATCGTAGCGATGACTTCCTCTGCGGTAGCTTCCATCTCCATGATCAGTGAAGCCTGGCTGATCATTTCAGCAGCCATAGCACCGATGATGTGGATACCGAGGATCTCACCGTACTTGTTGTCAAGGATAACCTTGACGAAGCCTTCCGTTTCCACCAGAAGCAAGTGCACGGCCGTTAGCTGCGAAGGCAAACTTACCGATGCGGACATCACCGTACTTCTCACGTGCCTGGTCTTCGGTCAGACCGACCATAGCGACCTCGGGGCGCGTATAGACTACAGAAGGAGCGGAGAGCATCTTGAGTTCACGTTCGTTGCCCTGCAGAGCGTTCTCAGCAGCGACCTCACCCATACGGAATGCCGTGTGAGCAAGCATCTTCAGACCGTTGACATCACCAGGAGCATAGATGCCTTTGACGCTGGTCTCCATGAACTTGTCGACCTTGATGCGACCGCGCTCGATCTCGAATTCGATCTCACCGACCCCTTCGAGGTCAGGTACACGACCGATAGAGAGCAGAGCCTTTTCAGCTTCGATAGCCGTACCATCCTTGAGGATAGCAGCGAGCTTGCCCGAGCGGTCTTCGATCTTTTCGATAGCAGCACCAGTCAGGATCTTGATACCACGCTTTTCGAGTTCGCTACGGAGCGTCTTAGAGACTTCCTTATCGAGAGCAGGGATGATGTAGTCAGCCATCTCGATGATCGTCACCTTCGTACCGAGGGATACGAGGGCTTCAGCCATTTCGACACCGATGACACCACCGCCGATGACGACGAGGCTTTCTGGACGCTCTTCGAGGCTGAGGATATCGTCACTGGTCAGGACTGCAGGATGATCGAGACCTGGGATAGGAAGACGGCCTACCTTAGAGCCACCAGCGAGGATGATCTTATCAGCCTTGATGATGTCCTTACCATCGACGACGACGTCCTTGTCACGGTTGATCTTACCGACACCGCGGAAGACTTCGACACCGTTGCTCTTGAGCAGCGAGTAGACACCGCCCGTGAGCTTCTTCACTACGCTGTTCTTGTAAGAGACGAGCTTCTTCATATCAACAGTGAAGCTGGTGTCAGCGAAGTTGATACCACGAGCTGCAGCCTGTGCTACACCGTCGAGGATCTCAGCATTGCGGAGGAACGTCTTGGTAGGGATACAGCCCTTGTTGAGGCAGGTACCACCAAACTCAGCCTTCTCAACGATAGCGACCTTAGCACCGAGCTGTGCAGCACGGATAGCAGCTACGTAGCCTGCAGGGCCACCACCGATGACGCAGAGGTGGTAAGAGCCTTCGAGGTGTACCAGAGGAAGAGCAGCACCTTCGTGCTTAGGACCTTCCTGCTTTTTCAGGGTACGATCTCATCCTTCGTGCGGACGGTCTCAAGGCTTTCGCCAGCTTCACCGATGTAACCGATGACTTCGGCGATGGGTACCGTCTCACCAGCCTGGTGAGTGATCTTGAGGAGCACACCCGAAGCTTCAGCTTCGAGCTCCATGCTCTGTCTTGTCGGTCATGATTTCGAGGAGGACTTCACCAGCCTGTACGGGGTCTCCTCGTTCTTGCGCCAGCTGACGATCTCACCTTCGGTCATATCTAAGCCCGTCTTGGGCATGATGATCTCTGTTGCCATATCTATTTAGGATCTTCTTTGTGGTTCGAGTGGTTGATTTTAAACGAGGAGAGGGAGTGGAGACTCCAGGGTAGCCTTCAGCTCCTGCATGAACTTAGCTGCACCAAGACCGTTGATGACACGGTGGTCGCTGGTCAAGCTCATCTTCATGATGGGGCGGATGACGACCCTCGCCGTTGCGTACGACGGGCATTTCCTTCGTCCCTGCGATGGAGAGGATAGCGGAGTTAGGCTGGTTGATGATCGAGGTGAAGGACTCGACACCATACATACCCAGGTTGGAGATGGTGAAGGTGCTACCTTCCTGATCCTGCGATGTAGCTTCTTGCCAACAGCACGCTCGGTGATGTCCTTGAGACGGAGCATCAGGTCTACGAGGCCCAGCTTCTCTGCCCCATGAACGACAGGGACCAGAAGGCCTTCATCCATACCGACCGCCATAGCGAGGTTCACATAGTTGTGAAGCTCGATCTGTGAGCCATCAGCAGAGAGAGAGGCATTGATGTAAGGGTGATTCATCAGCGTGCGCACGACAGCGATGGAGATGATATCCGTGACGGTGAGCTTCTTGCCCGTCTTCTCCTTGATGAGGCTCGAGGAGCTGCTTGCGGAGCTTCGTAGCTTCGTACATATCGACCTCATAGTTCAGGACGAAGGTAGGAGCTGAAGTAGCTATCTGCCATACGCTTAGCGATGACGCGACGCACTCATGTTCATCGGTACGATCTCGACTTCACCTGGAGCGGCGGCGATTGCAGAGGCAGCAGGTGCGGGAGCTGAGCCGAAGCAGCGGGAGTGGCTGCCGGTGCTGCAGCTGGAGCGGCGGCAGGAGCAGCAGGCTTTATCCTGCGTGAAGGGACTCGATGATCCCTCGAGGTTGGGGTAATAGCGATCTCCAGGACAGCAGCTACATCAGATCGCGTGATCTTCCCACGGAAGCCCGTCCCCTTAATCGTAGAGGTATCGACGCCAAAGGCATCAGCGATCTTCTTAGCCAGAGGAGTGATGCCACCTGCCCTCTCTGTAGCTGAATTCAGCTACGTCCTCAGCGTGGATACGCCCCTTGCAGCCAGAGCCTGCGATCGCATTCAGGTCGACTCCATGCGGTGAGCCAATGAGCGAGCAGCAGGTGTGGCTCTTAGTTTATCATTTCCCATATTCAGATTATTCTTATGACGTATAGCCCTCACCTGTGATTGGGGTAGAGGGCTATACGCGATAGATATCTTCGTGTGCGACGATTAGCGCTTGTCGTAGAGGGCGCTCGATATACTTCAGGATGCGGTCAACATCAGAGCATAGCGACCTCAAGAGAGTGGTTGTAAGGCGTGGGGATATCCTCAGCGGCCAGACGCAGGATGCGGCTATCGAGATAGTCGAAGCACCGCTCTCAGCGATAGAAGCTGCGATCTCACCGAGAAACCACCCGTCTTGTGAGCATCGTTTACGAGGAGTACACGACCTGTCTTGCGGACAGACTCAATGATCGTCTCACGATCCAGCGGAGCCAGCGTCATGAGGTCAACCACTTCGACCTCGATACCCTTCTCAGCAGCCTTGTCAGCAGCCTTGAGGACACGCTCCAGCATACGACCGTAGGTAACCACGGTGACGTCCTTACCGACGCGCTTGATATCAGCCTTGCCAATAGGCAGGACAAAGTCAGGAGAGGTAGGTACCTCACCCTTCATATTGTACTGAGCCTTGTACTCAAGGAAGATCACAGGGTTGTTGTCACGGATAGCGGCCTTCAGCAGACCCTTGACATCTGCAGGGGTACCTGGAGCTACGACCTTGAGACCAGGGATGTGGCAGAACCATGATTCGAGACTCTGAGAGTGCTGAGCAGCAGAGCCCAGACCCGAGCCCAGCAGCACAGCGGAAGACAACGGGCACAGAACCCTTACCACCATACATATAGCGGGTCTTAGCAGCCTGGTTCACGATGTTGTCCATCATGTACACGATGAAGTCCATGAAGGTCACGTCGACGATAGGACGCATCCCCGTCAGAGCAGCACCGACAGCACAAACCCGAGATAGCGTTCTCGGAGATAGGCGTGTCACGTACGCTCGCTACCGAATTCCTCCAGCATACCGACTGAGGTACCGAAGTCACCACCATAGACGCCGACATCTTCACCGATAAGGAAGACGTTCTCATCGCGACGCATCTCTTCGCTCATCGCTTCGATGATGGCGTCACGCACGGACATCACCTTTGTTTCTTGTCCTTCTATCATAATAGTCTATTCTTTTCTAAGGGTTAGTAGATAGCAGTGGCCTATTCGGTGAAGATATCTTCGAAGGCCGACTCAGGAGAGGGTCTCGGCCCCTTGCGACCGTACTCTACGGCAGCATCACTGTTGCCTTGTGGCTCGCAGCCTCGATAGCATCGAGCTCCTCAGCCTGGCAAGCTTCTTATCAAGCAGGTAGTTGCGGAACTTGAGGATAGGATCCTTCTTCCCACTCGTCTACCTCTTCCTTCGTACGATACTTACCAGGGTCAGAGGTCGAGGTGACCATACCAGCGGTAGGAGATGGCTTCGACGAGGACAGGGACCCTTGCCAGCGTAGCATCCTTGATCACCTTGTCCATCGTCTCACGTACAGCTAAGAGGTCATTACCATCTTCGATGAAGACGCCAGGGACACCATAGGCAGCAGAACGCTCATAGACATGCTTCGTACGCATCACAGAGCTGATAGGCGTAGAGATGCCATAGCCGTTATTGATGCAATAGAAGATCACAGGGAGATTCCAGATGGCTGCCATATTCAGCGTTTCATGGAAAGAACCTTCGTTAGTAGCGCCGTCACCGAAGCAGCATACGACGATCTTGCCCGTGTTCTTCATCTTCTGAGTGAGGGCTGCACCGATAGCGATACCCATACCGCCACCGACGATCCCATTGGCACCGAGGTTGCCGGCGTCGACATCAGCGATGTGCATCGAGCCGCCCTTGCCCTTACAGACACCATTTGCCTTACCCATGATCTCAGCCATCATACCATTCAGGTCAATGCCCATAGCGATACTCTGACCGTGACCACGGTGATTGGAGTAATGAGGTCGCCCTTCTCCAGACCAGCGATAGCACCGACGTTAGCAGCTTCTTCGCCCACGGAGAAGTGCGTCATACCGAGGACTTCACGACGCACCAGCTGGTTGACCTTGTTGTCGAAGTTGCGGATGTCCTCCATCATGCGGTACATCTCCAGCAGTTCTTCTTTCTTGAGTTTAGCCATAACTGTATTCTATTTAGATACTTATTTGATCTTCTATTTCTGCAGTGCCTCAGCAGATACCTCCATCTAGCATTCAGGAGGAGCACTACTACGAGGCTCATGCGTCGTGATTCAGGAGCATCTCCATGCTCTAATAAGGAAAATAATCCATTAACCCTCCGTATTGTCATATTGACTATGCAAAGATATGCATTACACATAAATCCCATCACCACAGCCCCTTCAAACGAGTTTTCACCGCTCCTCAGGCCCTTATTTTAAGAGAATTTGCATCTTATTTTGAGTCCCAAATGAGGCTTTTAGTAAGTCAATCAAGAGTCAGAAATATGACTCTCAATTAGAAAAACATAAAGAGAATCAGATGGTTCACTCACTAACCACACATTTTAATAAGCTTGAGCTATTCCTTCATTTATCCTATCAATAACTGCTACTCTAAATAGAGCCTGTTACCCAGAGTCCTACCTCTATTTAGTTAGATGCTAGGCATCGCACGCCCAGCTCCCCGATATCTCTCCGAAGTGATACACAAGCCCCTTCCACCTTATCAGCAGTATTCCTCTTATCCAGCGGAGGAAAAGTGTCCTTCTCATGAAGAAAAAGCACCTTCCCATAGTGGGTTTCTTTCTATCTATGCACGTAGTCTTAAAGACCAAGCACGTAAATCCTAAAGATCCACGTGTAGATATTAGAGCACATGCGTAGTCCACACTTTTCTGCCACTCGTCCACAACTTTTATCCCTATGCGGAGCAACAATCTAATAGAGGTCACTTCACGAAAGAGACTATAGGAATCGGTCCAAAGCTATATAGCTTTCTTCAGCTCATCCCTATACAGCTCTACCCACGTACTCATATAGGTGCTTTTAGTGAGACTCTCACTCTCTCAGAGAAGCAAAACGAATAGATTCCTCCCTATTTATCTATCTCTAGATATATCAAGTAGAGTATGTGCCCCTAAGGGTGGATATAAAAAGCCACCGCACACAGCTGGGATAGCTGCGTGCGGTGGCTACAATATCTTTCTAGATAGCGAGCAGCTTAGCTTCGTCCTGGTCTGCAAAGTCCGTGATACCAGCCTCGATGAGGATATTGTACCAAGTATAGAGCTTCTTGATGTCCGAGGTGTAGACACGCTCGCGGTCAAAGTTAGGAATCACTTCGCCGAACGAGTTGCGTAGCGCATCACTATCCTTGAGGAGCTCTTCGGACACAGCTGCACCAGCCTGCTTCTCATGGAGACGCGTGAGGACTTCCGAGAGAGCAATATCTTCGCCGTCAGTGAACATGGAGATATCACCAAGCGATACCACACGGTCCTTGGGCAGAACGGGGATACGCTTCTTGGTCTGGAGGACTCGACGATGAGCGTATTCTTGCCGGAGGAGAGGAGACGATAGAGTCCAGGCTTGCCTGAGATAGAGAGAATGGTCTTCAACATATAGGATCTTATTTGAGCGGAAGGCTGGCTGCCTCCCTTGATGGGTGCAAAAATAGGGATATTTGAGTGAATAGCCACCGAGAAAGCTCAGTCGAGGAGCTTATCAAAGAGACTATCAAGCTGGGGATGAGAGGATGAGCCTCATCATTATATATCAGGAAGTCTGCACGCTGAGCTAATTCCTCCTGAGACATCTGATGCTGCATGCGAGCACGGACAGCTTCCTCACTTGCGCCATCGCGCATCATAGCTCGCTGCAAACGAAGCGTATCATCAGCAAGGACAGCCAAGACACCATCGGTATAGGCATCGAGACCAGCATCCAGAAGCAAGGCACTCTCTAAGGCACACAGGCGTTTCCTCTGTGCTGAGCCCTTCACGCCAAGCGACAAAAGTCGCGACGCACAGCGAGGATGCACGAGGGCATTGACTTGCTCCAGAAGAGAGCGATCGGCGAAGATCAGTGATGCCAGCGCCTTCCGATCAAGCAATCCCGAAGGAGCATAGATACCTGCACCGCAAAGGGCAATCATCGCTTCTCGGAGCTCTCCATCAGTATCGTAGAGGGCCTTAGCGGCTATCGGTATCATAGACGGGGATACCACGCTCCTCAAGTAGACGAGCTATGTAGCTTTTTCCGCTACCTATCCCCCCTGTGATCCCCAGCGTGTAGATGCCATGAGAGGTACGAGCTGAATGCAGAGGACTACTTGCGCTCTTCGATGACATACTGCACACGGTCAGGAGTCAAGCGATAGTGCTTGAGCCAATCAGGCTTCTGCACAAGGGTGATGGGGAGCTGACGAGGTTTCAGAAGCATTGCCAGCCGTCACGAGATCGGGATAAGCTACAGCTATCTTCAGCTCCTCCGGCTTAATATCCTTGTAGCGAGAGCGAGGCAGTGTGAGCTGGATCGTAGCTACTCGAGGTAAGGGTAGCAGGACAAATCCCTCTGGAGCACCCGTCACCTCGACAGGGAGTGTGAAGGTCTGCTCGTAAGCTGCTCTACAGGGACATGGACCTGCACCACATTGGTCGAGGCATATACTCCCATCCGGGGAGGAGGCGAACCTTCGTCGTCGTCGTCGCCTTCAGTATATGCCTTCAAGAGGAGCTGTAGAATCTGTCAGACGTGTCTCAAGGCCTTCCCCGAAGCAAATACGGTGATCTCCGCTGGAGTAAGCTCAATATCACCGATGGCATAGCCCGTAGCGACCTGAGGCAAACTTCCCAAACGTAATCGGGAAGCACCTTGCGATGACGACGATAGGCCGTCGCATTAATTGAAAGCGGGCGAGATGGAGATGACACGAGCTGATGTAGCGAGTCGGCTCCGCACTTCTCCCGAGAGGGCAGAAGCCGAAAGCGAAGCCCGCGATGACCTGATGATCACGCTGCAGGCGAAGGCGGATAGGAGCGAGTCCACGAGTCGTATACTCAAGAGATGCCCCCTTCATCCTCTAAGCTGACCTCAATGTACTCAGGTAGCTTCGTCTGCATACCCACCTCAGGGGGGATGGAATCATACACCACGGGGATATGCAGCGTATAGGTAAAGCGACGCTGAAGGCTCTGCACGACCAGAAGGTAGCAGAGAGCAAGACAAAGACGAGGAAGATAAAGAGCTCCCTACTCCTACGACGCTTGGGCGGGGGAGTTCAGCTTTTCAGGCTGATAATGGACTCCTCGGAGGGGAGTTCTTCAGATCTAACGCATAGCTCGTAGACATTGATCCGCACGATCACGGCGGATATGAGAGAGGCTGCCCGCACACTTGTAGCAGGCAGCCTCTTATATTATGAGACCGTAGGCTGTAGGCTACTTGGCAGCTGCCTCAGGATCCCCTGCAGGGAAGACAGAGCCCTTATCGACACGGACACGTACTCCGTCAGCAATCTCGACGACGAACTCGGTCTGCTTGATATCCTTGATCACCCCGTAGAGGCCACCAGAGGTCGCGATACGATCGTTGATGCTGATGCATCGCGCTTCTGCTGCAGTTCCTTCTGACGCTTCTGCTGAGGACGAATCATAAAGAGCCAGAAGATCACGCAGATCGCGACCATCATGATGATAGTAGAGTAGCCACCGCCACCATTTTGTCCTGCGGCCTGGAGGAGAATCATTTCCATTCGTTATGTGTATTAAGTATTGGGTGAATATTCTATGTTACTATGGAGGACTATACTACTTGAGTATCTTCCCTTCCTCCTTCAACTTTCGTGCCAAGGCATCGAGGACACCATTGACGAAGGAGGCGCTATGGTTCGTCGAGTAGTGCTTTGCCAGCTCGACATACTCATTGATCGTGATCTGAGTAGGGATAAGGGAGAGTAGAGGAACTCCGTCACAGCGAGATTGAGCAGGAGGGCGTCAACATCCGCCAGACGCTCACTACTCCAGCCTGCACTCAGCACAGGCTCGATGAGCTTCATCTGATCATTGTACTTCAGCAGAGTCTGACGGAAGAGCAGGCGAGCAAAGCGCTCATCATCCTCATCCTTGAAGGCCGGACGGATATCATCGTCGATGGCCGTATCCTCTTCGCTCTTGTGCAGAGTCTTCTCGACAAAGTCCTTCACGACTTCTACTGGGCCATTCTCAGCGTGCACTCTGATAAGCACCCGCCTCGCGAGCCTCGATTGAGGAGCAGCCTGCAGGGCTTCATCTTCTGTAGCGGGACGATCTTCGACCTCAGCCTTCTCGACTTCTCTCGAGTCATCCTGCCAGTAGATCGAATGCTGCTCCAGCCATTCGGCGAGCATCTCATCAGTCGCGATGATCTGGTAAAGACATCGACCCAGAAGCACGATCCTCTTCAAAGCCTACCTCTGTAGCCTTGAGATAATTCGCATAGATATCCGAAGCTTCGATGCGACGGAGGTGGCGCAGAGGTGCTTCATCTTCCTCCCAGCGGAGGCTGGAAGCCCTCATACCACGTATTCAGCTTCTCTGACGCCGCAAGCTTAGCAGCCAAGCGATTCTCCAGAAGGCGCAGATTAGAGCTACGCTCTGCCTGTAGTCGCAAGATGCTTATTCTTACGGATCTCAAGCACCTACGGTAGAACTCCGTGAAGGAAGGGATAAGCTGTAGGGAGGAAGAGGTAAAGGTCAGTACGTCGATGGAGACTGAGCAAGAGATCCTGCTCAGCGGCGGTCAGCTTTCAGCTCACCACGATGTGAGGTGAGCATAAGCCACCTGAAGTACACGGGTGCGTATTAGTACCTATTGATCATAATTTCAAGTCGCTTACTCCTCTTCTGTGGCCTTACTCACATGCCCAGAGGACTCAGGAAAGTAGGGACAAAGAACGCACAGATACTCAAGAAGTAGTACACAAAGATACGAGGATTTCGCCAAATAGCCACTCCATACTCGCACAACAGCTCACGATCCTCCACCTCCAAAGGCAAAGCCTTGCAGGAAGGAATATAGTGCAGCCTTTCCATGCTATAGCCTCATCTAAGGGATCTACTTTCACCGCGTCTACTCCATGGGGAAGCTACACTACTACAGAAGCAATCCATCCCCACAGACGAGGGTGGTACCAACCTATATTGGTCGTTGGGTGAACCTATATTGGTCACGGCGCTGACCTATATAGCTCGTCAGGACGACCTATATAGGTTCACCCAGCGACCAATATAGGTTGATGAAGCTCCTCTAAGAGGTCGCCTTTGAGACGATCGCTTTCTCCCAATACCCATGCAGCAAATGAGGAGGATGAAGCTCTATCAGCTCATCCTCCCTATCCTACTGATGACAATACTTACTGTCTACTACTGAGTCCAGACTACTGGGAAATACTGCTCAAGGATCTTCCGAGCAGCTTCTACTTCCTCGGGGTAGGCTCATGGACATGCTCCAATGGATACTCTCGTCCAAGCGTCTCATACTTATGCTTACCATAGGTATGGTAGGGCAAGAGCTCCAAGCGCTCGATATTCTCATAGCTACCGAAAGCGCTCTCCAAGAGCATGGAGCGCCTCGGGTTGATCGCTATAGCCTGGCACAAGCACATAGCGCATGCGCACGGGCTTCCCCATCTGTCGAAGCTGCTCCGCCGTAGCAAATGTATTCGCGTTGGACTGAGTCGTCAGACGACGATGCCCTTCGGATAAGACGTGCTTGCAGTCAAGCAAGACCATATCGACGATTGAGAGGAGCTCGTCCACATAAGCATTGCGGATGCTACCCTGAGTATCGAGGCAGATATGTATCCCTCTTCCTGAGTTGGCGACAAAGAGGGATGAGTGCCTGCGCCTGCACGGTGGGCTCTCCTCCGCTGAAGGTGATCCCCCCACGCTTCCCAAAGAAAGGGCGCTCACTAATAGCCCGTCGTAGGACCTCAGCCTCCTCAATGAGCTTTCCTCCCTTCCCAATAGGGATGGTATCGGGATTGGCACAATAGAGGCACTGGAAGTTGCATCCCTGGAGGAATACCACTAAGCGGAGCCCTGGACCATCGAAGGTCCCCATGGATTCAAAGGAGTGGATACGTAGCATAGCGAGCTATAAAAGAGCGGGCGAAGGGTCGACACTGATCCTTCGCCCGCTACTATATTAATAGGTATTCGGAGAACTCCCGCCTTAGCGCATGCGCTTGTGGAAGGAGCGCGAGATGACCTCGAGCTGGTGCTCACGGCTGAGCTTGACGAAGTTCACAGCATAGCCAGAGACACGGATCGTCAGCTGAGGATAGTTCTCAGGGTGTACCATAGCATCCTCGAGCATCTCACGATTCAGGACATTCACATTGAGGTGGTGTGCACCCTTGGTGAAATAGCCGTCCATCATCGAGATGAGGTTCTCATTCTGCTCGCTCTTGCTGGAGCCGAGAGAGTGAGGGATGATGCTGAAGGTGTTACTAATACCGTCAGCAGCATCGGTGTAGTCGAGCTTAGCTGACTGAGCTGAGCGAAGCGATAGCACCGTGGTTGTCACGACCGTGCATGGGGTTAGCACCTGGAGCGAAGGCAACACCCTTACCGCGACCGTCAGGCGTAGCACCCGTCTTCTTACCGTACATCACGTTGGAGGTGATCGTCAGGACAGAGAGCGTAGGCTCAGCGTTCTTGTACACGGGCAGCTCCTTGAGGAGACCAGAGAAGATGTGGGTGATATCGTAAGCGATCGTATCGGCGCGGTCGTCGTCGTTACCGTAGCAGGGAACTCACCTTCGATCTTGAAGTCTTCGGTCAGGCCCTGTTCATTGCGGATAGGCGTCACCTTAGCATAGCGGATAGCCGAGAGTGAGTCAGCTGCGATCGAGAGACCAGCGACACCATAAGCGAGGTTGATCTTAGGATCGGTATCGATGAATGCCATCTGTGCAGCCTCGTAGTAATACTTGTCGTGCATGTAGTGGATGATATTCATCGAGTCGTTGTAGACGCGAGCGATGACCTTGAGGACCTTGAGGTAGTTATCCCAGACCTGGTTGAAGTCAGGACGTCACCCCTTGAGTTCGGGGATCGCTTCGAGCCATGAGCGTACCAGAGATTTCGCAGCGACCACCATTGACAGCCAGGAGGAGAGCCTTAGCGAGGTTGGTTCGTGCGCCGAAGAACTGGATCTGCTTACCGATCTCCTGATAAGATACACAGCAAGCGATACCGTAGTCATCAGAGTGGCGGGTAGAGCGCATCAGGTCGTCATTCTCGTACTGGATAGAAGACGTATCGATAGATACCTGAGCAGCGAACTCCTTGAAAGCCTTCTGGGGGTGAGGGGCTCAGAGGACCGTGAGGTTAGGGCTCGGGGCTTGGACCGAGGTTGTAGAGAGTCTGGAGGAAGCGGAAGCTCGTCTTCGTGACCTTGTGACGACCGTCGAAGAGGCGACCACCGATAGACTCAGTTACCCACGTGGGGTCACCAGCGAAGATCTCGTTGTATGAGTCCATACGCAGGTGGCGAACCATACGGAGCTTGATGACGAACTGGTCGATCAGCTCCTGAGCGAGCTCTTCGGTCAGCGTGCCGTGGTCGAGGTCATACTGGAGGTAGATGTCGAGGAAGCTTGATACGTTCCCGGAGACATAGCAGCACCATCCTGATCCTGATAGCATGCGAGGTAGGCGAAGTAAACCCACTGTACAGCTTCAGCTGCGGTGTAAGCGGGACGACGGACATCGAAGCCATAGCCAGCAGCCATCTCAACGATCTTCTTCAGAGCACGGATCTGCTCAGCGACTTCTTCGCGCAGACGGATCGTGTGCTCGGTCATAGGACCATGGATGCCAGCGAGGTCTTCCTTCTTCCAAGCGATGAGACGATCAGCCCCATAGAGAGCCAGACGGCGGTAGTCACCGATGATACGGCCACGCGCATAGTTGTCAGGGCAGCCCCGTGAGGAAGCTGTTGCTACGGAAGGAGCGGATCTCGTCGGTATATACATCGAAGACACCATCATTGTGGGTCTTGCGGTAGTGGGTGAAGATATCGGTAACGCGAGGGTCAACTTCGAGACCATTCTCATGGACTGCCTTCTCGACGACCTTGTACCCACCGAAGGGCTTCATGGCACGACGAAGGACCTGGTCAGTCTGCAGACCGACGATGACTTCGTTATCCTTATCAATATAGCCTGGAGCGAAACGCCGTGATACCAGAAATCGTGCTGGTATCGATAGAGCGTACGCCATGTGGGTTTTCGCGCTCTTCCTTAAGAGCCTGGAGGCAGTGCTCCCAGACGCGCTTGGTCTTCTCCGTAGGGACGGAGAGGAAGGAGGAGTCACCATCATAAGGGGTGACATTCTGAGAAACGAAGTCGCGGACGTTGAGTTCGACTTCCCACACGCCAGACTTAAATTGGGGCTGTTCTTGCATAACGCTAAAGAGGTTAGTTAAATGTAGTCTATACTACCTATGGTGTAGGCTAAAGAGAGTGGTAGTGCATCGCCTAGACCCACTCATCTCATCGCTTTTCGTGCAAAAGATATAATAAACATTCGAGATTGCAAACTACTAAGCGCAATATCGCACTTAGCACACTCTCCGCGCACCTGTGCATATCTTTAGACATTCTCACACCAAGCATACAAGCATCTCTACATATATATAATATAAGGTATAGGGAACTTCCCTGTCACTACATACCACTCCTGAGAGAAAACAACTCCCAAGGAATTCGCTCACCTTAGCCCAAGCACCAGGCTGATGATATCAGACCGATATATATAGGGGTATCAGAGATGCGTATATACAGTGACTTTTCAGAAGTCATGAAATGAACCAGTACTGGTCGGACGAAGCGAGCAGTACTGGTTCACATCACCCACCGATAGAGCAATCCCGCAACCCTATATTGGGTCGTTGACTCCACTCAGGGATAAAAATTGTGGACGAGTGGCAGATAAGTTTGGACTACGTACGTGGCTCTAATATCTACGTACGTGGATATTTTAGATTTACGTACCTGGTCTTTAAGACTACGTGACATAGATAAATGAAATCCCCACTATGGAAGAGCGCTCTTCACGGAATGACACTTTTCCCTCCGCTGGATAAAGAGGAATACGGCACGATAAGGAGAAGAGCTTGCTTGATCACTTCGGAGAGCATATCGGGGAGCTACAGTGCATGCCTTAGCAGAATAAATAGATGGCAGGGACTATGGCCACAGTCTCATATATAGAGATATCATCTCACGCCCCAAGTCCCTCAGTCCCCCTCATCTCTGTCGCCCAACGAAGGTATAATGCGAACACTCTCGAGAAAGAGCGATCTATAATCGAGTGAAAGCTGAGGGGAGCAGAGAGCAAAAGCCAAGACCTTTTTCTTCAAGCAGGTCCTTCGCGAGGTGAGTACAGCTTTTTGCATAACTTTGTAGATATGAACTTAGCTCAACTACAGACCGGCCAGAAGGCCGTCATCGTGCGAGTCGGTGGATCTGGTGCTTTCCTGCAAGTGCATCCTTGAGATGGGCTTTCGTGCAAGGCAAGGAGATTATGGCCATGCACAATGCGCCCCTCCGAGATCCTATATACTACAAGATCCTGGACTATAATGTCTCGCTCCGACACCGCGATGCAGAGCGCATCGAGGTACGGCTTCTCGAGCCCTTCGAGGGCAGGACTGATACAGTCGATGCTCCGCAAGAGCTACTTCCCCGACCCCTGAGCTGCACAGCCTCCACCGCATGGAGCTGGGACATATCAAGACTCGCGAGCTCCCCACCCTTCGCATTGCCCTACTCGGCAACCCTAACTGTGGGAAGACTTCCCTCTTCAACCAAGCCAGTGGGCCCCACGAGCACGTAGGAACTACAGTGGCGTAACCATCGAGGGCAAAGAGTGGGTACATATATTATGGAGGCTACCGTATCGAGCTCATCGACCTACCAGGCTCCTACTCCCTCTCCCCTTATAGCCCCGAAGAGGTCTACATCCGTAACTATCTTACGGGTAAGGAGCGCCCCGATCTGGTGCTCAACGTCGTAGACACCTGCAATATCGAGCGCAACCTCTACCTGCACGCTCCAGATCAAGGAGCTCGGGCTACCTGTCGTCGTCGCACTGAATATGTTCGACGAGTTCATGCAGCGCAAGGAGTACTTCGACTACCCTCGCCTCTCGCGCCTTCTCGGTGTCCCGATGATCCCGACGATCTGTCGCACAGGGCTGGGGCTGGAAGCTCTAGTTGATGAGATCATTAGCTTGGCAAAGGGACTGAAGGAAGGTGATGAGCAGCTGGTCGACATAGAGACTGGTAGCTCCGACCCCCTACGCATCTCCCTATGGCTCACTCCTCGAGCCTCTCATCAGCGAGCAGGAGAAGCAGATCAGAGAGCATACCGATATCACTGATCCTATCGTCGCACGCTCCACTGCCGTCAAGCTCCTTGAGCGCGACAGCGAGGTCGAGAAGCAACTCCTCTCACGCTACCCTCGTGGGGGCTTCCTCCCTATCCGCTCGAGACTTTTGCCTGCTGCAAGCTCCGCGAGCGAGACAGAGGAAGAGGCTGAATCACTGATCACAGATGCCCGCTATGGCTTCATCTCAGGGCGCACTCAAGGAGACCTCTTCCTAAGCATGCCGGCAAGCGAACACTCACCGACCGCATTGATGACATCGTCACCAGCCGTCTGTGGGGCTTCCCACTCTTCCTTCTACTGATGGGGCTGATGTTCTTCTTCACCTTCACCCTCGGGCAGTACCCGATGGACCTGATTGATGCTGGGGTAAATGCCCTCGGTGAATGGGTCTGGTGGAGTGATGAGCGAAGACGCTGCGTGACCTCATCGTCGATGGTATCATCGCTGGTGTCGGGGGCGTAATCGTCTTCCTCCCGCAGATCGTCATCCTCTACCTCTGCATTTCGCTCCTTGAGGAGTGAGTGGGTACATGGCCCGTGCCGCCTCATCATGGACAAGCTCATGCACCGTATGGGCCTACATGGCAAGTCCTTCATCCCGCTGATCATGGGCTTTGGCTGTAATGTACCAGCCGTGATGAGTACCCGTATGATCGAGAGTCGCAAGAGCAGACTGATCACGATGCTCGTCCTCCCATTCATGAGTTGCTCGGCACGCCTACCAGTCTATCTGCTCTAGCTGGCGCCTTCTTCCCCATCCCTGAGCAGGCTACCTTGGTACTCTTCTCCCTCTACCTCATCGGTGTACTGATGGCGGTCATATCAGCCCTGACTACTAAAGAGCGCTGTCTTCAAGGGAGAGGATATCCCCTTCGTCATGGAGCTTCCTCCCTACCGTCGCCCGACAGTGCGCTCGGTAGCCATCCACGTATGGATGCGCTCCAAGCAGTACCTTCAGAAGATGGGCACGGTGATCTTGGCAGCCTCCATCATCGTGTGGTTCATGAGCTACTATCCTCGTCAGAATGAGCTACGCGAGCAGAAGGACCAGCAGGTCGAAGCACTCACCCAGTCTACCCTCCCCGAGGAGATCAAGCAGTCTCGCATTGATTCACTTGAGCATAGCTTCGCCACCTACCACCAGGAGCAGTCTATCATCGGGCGTATCGGGCACCTCAGTGAACCCGTGATCCGCCCCTTGAGGCTTCGACTGGAAGATGGGCGTAAGCATTGTATCAGGGTCTCGATGGCTGAGGAGGTCGTTGTCAGCACAATGGGTGTCATCTATACGGGTAATGGAGCGGATGGCGACGAAGCCCTCTCACAGCTCTCCACGCGCATGAAGCAGGAGGTCCGTGCTGATGGCTCGCCCTCCTTCACCCCCATTATCGCCTATACCTTCATGCTCTTTGTCCTACTTTACTTCCCTTGTGTCGCGACGCTCATCGCAATCGGCCGTGAGGCTGGTCACTGGAAGTGGGGACTCTTCTCCGCGCTCTACTCCTGCGGGATAGCGTGGCTCATCTGCTTCATCGTCTACCAGACCGCTCACCTCTTAGGCTAAGCAATATCCCTATGGCTCAAGAAATAGCTGTACTCATCATCCTTGCTATCGTGGCCTTCTTCATCGGACGCGCACTCTACCCGCGTATGCTTCGCCCGAAGAAGGAAGACGACAAGAACAATGGTGGCTGCTCGGGTTGCTCGGGCTGCTGCCACTAACTCCCCTATCTTCACGTCCACACCACTCTATCTCTGTACATATGCTTGTAGATATCCTACTCTTCCTACTTGGGATCGTCCTGATTATAGTCGGGGCTAACTACCTCACCGAAGGAGCTTCTACCTTGGCACGTCGTATGGGGCTCTCGCCTCTGGTCGTGGGGCTCACGATCGTCGCCTTCGGCACCTCTGCACCTGAGCTCATCGTCAGCCTCATGTCCGCACTCAAGGGCAATGCTGATATCGCTATGGGGAACGTCGTCGGCTCCAACATCTTCAACCTCCTCGCTATCGGTGGGGTGACAGCAAGTAGCTCCGATCACCATCACCCAGAGTACCATCCGACGTGAGATACCGCTGATGCTCCTCTCGTTCTTGGTGCTCTTCTTCCTCTCCTACGATACGATCTTTGCGGGTACGGGAGCGACGGAGAACATCCTCTCACGAGGAGAAGGGCTTACCCTGCTGGGCTTCTTCCTCATCTTCCTTACCTACACCTTCGCCATCGCCAAGGATAGCCCCAATGATCCCCACGCAGACAACACGCCCCTCAAGCCTTACCCCATCTGGCTCCTCATTGTCTTCATCGTCGGTGGGCTCGCTGCACTGGTCTATGGTGGTGACCTCTTCGTCACCTCAGCATCAAGCATTGCACGCACCTTCGGCATGAGTGAGCTTCATCGGCCTAACTATCGTAGCTGCTGGTACATCACTCCCCCAGAACTGGCTACGTCCCGTAGCAGCTGCCCTCAAGAAGCAGCCCGAGATAGCCGTAGGAAAGATCGTCGGGTCAAATATCTTCAACGTCTTCCTTATCCTCGGTGTCAGCTCCAGCATCACCCCGATCCGCATCGGTGGCGTCACACCTCTGGACTTCCTCGTCATGATAGCTGCAGGCATCATGCTCTACATCTTCGCAGTCCTCTTCGGTCAGCGGGTAGTCAAGCGTGGCGAAGGTGCGATCCTCGCCCTTGGCTTCATCGCCTACACCGTCTACTCTGATCATGCAGCTCTAATCCCTAACCTTCCGGTATACCTCTACCCTATGGCACAGATTAGCCTCAGCTTTTTCCCCCTGAGGAAGAAGCCCTCATCGACCAAGAGTATCAAGCCCTCATAGCGGACTATATAGCGTCGCCTCACCGACAGAAGACCGAGATCATCGACCAGGCCTTTCCGCCTGGCTCGTCATGCACACGGATTGGTACGCCGGGCAGCGGCGAGTCTCACATCCTCACCCCATCGCAGTGGCTCGTATCGTGTGCAAGGAGATCGGCCTCGGGTCTACCCTCGATCTGCTGCGCCCCTCCCTGCACGATGTCGTAGAGGGATACCGAGTACACCGTAGAGGATATTCGCCGTGGCTTCGGTGATAAGATCGCACAGATCGTCGAAGGTCTTACGAAGATCTCTACCGAGCAGGTACCGCAGAACATCGATAGTCTGCAGGCACAGAATATCCGTAAGCTCCTACTGACCATCGGTGATGATGCCCGTGTGATCCTCATCAAGATCGCCGACCGCCTGCACAACATGCGCACGCTCGGCTCGATGAAGCCCGACAAGCAGCTTAAGATCGCAGGCGAGACCTCCTTCTTCTACGCACCGCTGGCCGACCGCCTCGGGCTCTTCTCCATCAAAACTGAATTGGAAGACCTCAGCTTCCACTACGAGCACCCCGATGCCTATGCAGAGATCAAGCGCAAGGTGGAGGAGAGCGAAGCTGGTCGAGAGGATCTCTTCCATCGCTTCGCTGCACCACTGAAGGCACGCTTTGACTCCATGGGGCTCAGCTACGAGATGAAGACGCGTGTCAAGGGATGCTTCTCTATCTGGCGTAAGATGCAGATTAAGGGTATTCCCTTTGAGGAAGTCTATGACCTCTTCGCCGTGCGTATCATCTTTGACAGCCAAGATGGGTACCCAGAGAAGAACCGTTGCTGGGACATCTACACGGCCATCACGGAGATCTACCGCAATCGCCTGACCGTCTGCGCGACTGGCTCTCACACCTAAGGGGAATGGCTGCAAGCTCTACACCTAACCGTGCTGAGGGCCTGATGCGCAGTGGGTCAGATACATGATCCGTAGTCGTCGGATGGATGAGATCGCCGAGCAGGGGCTCGCTGCCCACTGGCGCTACAAGAGAGACGTAGTCGAAGAAGACCACGAGCTGGAGATCTGGCTGGATACCATCCGCGAAGTCCTCAATCACCCTGACTCGAAGGGGATGGAGTTCCTCGACACGGTACATCTCAGTCTCTACGCCCACGACATCACCGTCTTCACCCCCAAGGGGCGCCCCATCACCCTACCAGTTGATGCCTCTGTCCTGGACTTCGCCTATGCTGTCCACACCGATCTCGGAGACACCTGTATCGGGGCGAAGGTCAATCACAAGGTGCTCCCTCTCCTACCGCCTCTCCAATGGAGATCAAGTCGAGATCTTGACGAGTAAGATGGTACAGCCCGAGCCTGGATGGCTCAACTTCGTGGCGACCGCTTATGCGAAGGTCAAGATCGAGACAGCACTCGTCAGACGCCAACGCGAAGCCATCGCACAGGGTGAAGCCCTCCTCACAGAGCGCCTCAAGAGCCAGGAGGCAGCACTCCTCACTCCCCTCAACCGCCTCACCCACCCTCTACCGCTACGACAAGCCTGATACCTTCCTCCGACACATCGGAGATGGGACGTTCGAGTTCCCCGAAGACTTTGATCCGAGTCGTCGAGGGAAGACACCAAAGAGTGGCGGTAATCGTGTCACGTGTCTTCTCTTCGCTCTTCTCCAGCAAGGAACGCGAAGGTCAGACCCTTAGCGGTACGATCGTACAACGCCCTACAATTGATAAGTCTCATCCCTATGAGCTCATCGAGCAAGACGGCTTACTCAACTATAAGATAGCAGCCTGCTGCCATCCCATCCCTGGCGATGACGCCCTCGGTATCATCAGCGACGAGGGTGAAGTCATCGTACATAAATGCTCCTGCCCGAGGCGACACGATACAAGACACGTACAGGGCGATCGCCTGCTCTCGGTACACTGGAGCACGCATCACACTCCACTCTTCGAGACGACACTCGTCATCCGTGGGATCGACTCCAAAGGACTGCTCAACGCTATATCGCAGATCTTCTTAGAAGACTTCAAGGTCAGCATCACAGCTATCGACTTGAAGGCACACGATGGAGTGTTCAGGGACGATCTCTGAAGGTATTAGACACGCGCCAGGTCGAAGCTATCTGCCGGATCCTACGCCGCAACCCTGCCATCCACGAGGTCTACCGCCTCAGAGCTGGATGCAGGGCATAGCTATCACCGCCAAGTACTCTCCTCATACAAAGACAGCCGCCCCTCGCACGATGCGATGCGGGCGGCGTATCTTCAGTTTTCGAATTGCAATCTACGTGTCTACGTGGACTCCTAGAACCACTTAATCTTGACGGAAGAGATAGGCTGAAGCCTGAGATCGTCACTGACACGACGAAGATCGCGAGGAATGCCGGTACCATCTGCCAAGGTAGACGTTGACGTTCATCCGAAGAAGCTCGAGATCATCGTCGGCACCGTCAGCACAATGGAGAGTACTCGTCATACGCTTCATGATCGTATTCACATTGTTGGAGATAATATTGGCCGAGGCATCCATCATACTCGTGACGATATCGGTGTAGATATTGATCGTATTGTAAGCCTGACGAAGCTCAATGCTCACGTCTTCGAAGAGATCTGGATCGACACTCGAAGCACGTGAGGTCGTACGCAGACGCCCGAGCATAGCTTCATTTACCTCGTATAGAGGTACTGAAGTAAACCAGTGATCGCTGCAGACGCATGATGCGGAGGAGGTCCTCATTACGAATGCTAAGCTCCAGCTCTTTCTCCGCACGATTGATCTCGAGATACATCAGCTTCAGGTACTTCAGGAACCATACCGCTGACGAGTAAATCATACGTGTGACGAACTCGGTCTGGTTGGCAATACCGATATTCTTACGTCGGATATGATTGATGAAGTCGGGTAAGAGCTGCGTACGTCTGCAGCAAACAGAGACCGATAGCACGATGCTCGTGATGATCCCAGCGGAACTGTCTGATAAGGCATGCCGGTCCGCCTCGTCCATCGGTATGCGGAGGAATCGTTGGAGCCAATCATCCTCGCGCTCTGCACGTGGACGCTCATCAATATCGGCGATGTCGGATAGGAATTCTCTTGGTATCCCCAGCTCCTTCGTCAGGAACATGAAGTCATCTTCATCGGGGCACTCAACGTGCACCCAGCAGTGGGGGGCGAACTCTTCCAGCTCAGGTACACCCAGGCCTGCGAAGGTGAGGTAGCTCTTCATTATATCGCTTAGCTGTATGTGGTGGGACTATTGCACTCCGAGCACTTCAGTACTTACGGAGTGGATCCTGTCGGCTCACCTCATACAGCTCCCCTCAGAGGCAGGAAGTCCGTGAGGGTAAGACGACGGGCGAGAGCGCTACACAGCGCTCATTCGGCGGGAGGAATCGTCCATCTGTCTTATCTTCCTTAGCGGTTATATTAACTATGAGCTCTATAGGGGCTATTCACAGCACCTTTCACTAAAAACTTCGTGCAAAGGTAAGAAAAAGCGCCCAGCTGAAGCTCTAGCCTAGTGAGAAAGTGAAGGAAATACACCAAAGGATAAGTAGCTGATGCTCAATATAGCTCCACAATCCATCCCTACATTTAAGTGCTATCGAAAGGATAATCGCTTAGTAATCAGGAGACCATTGCGCAAGGCCATCTCTTCACAGCTTGCACTTTCCTCCTTCAAACTTCTCAGCCTAAAGACTCCGATTTTCAAGGGGAGAAGGTATGAGTAATGAAGAGGCGACCTTGCACAATAGTCTCATATAGGTATATGGGTGTGTGGGTAGAGAGCTATATAGGATGGCGAAAGAAAGCTATATGACATTCTGTAAAGTGACCTCCTATTAGGTTGTTGCTCTGGGTAGGAATACAAAAGTTGTGGACGAGTGGCAGATAAGTTTGGACTACGTACGTAGCTCTAATATCTACGTACGTGGATATTTCTGATTTACGTGCCTGGTCTTTAAGGCTACGTACATAGATGCGGGAAAAGCACTACAGGAAGGCGCTTTTTCTTTGAGAGAAAGACACTTTACCCTCCGCTGGATAAGAAGAATACTCGCAATAAAGCGAAGTGCTCTCTGATATGAGCAGTACTGGTTCATCTATCCTTCCTTATATGGATCCAATGAATACCATTACAGGACCGTACCCTTAGCACCCTCACAATAATCTAATTTACAAACAGATAACAAGCTACCTCATACGGACCATCATGGGACTTCTGACAGTCCACTCTTGTTGTGCTCCCCATCAAGACTGTGGCAGGAGTACCCTATGTAAACCCTCTGCTGGGAAGTAGTCATTAATTATGGGTTAGCCCCTGAAATGACTGGCTTTTGCATACCTTTTTCAGGGAAGAAGAGCGGATAGGCAGAAAGTAGTCGAGCCGTTTCCGTTATCTTTGTCTAAGTGACTGGGACTCCTCCCTTCTCTATACTGAGGCACAGATTGACCTCGTTCCTTCTAAGCGACACTCGGTGATCACCCTCCGAGCTTGCCGTGGGGCAGTAGCGAAGAGCTTCTCTCCGCCTCCAATGAGCATCGGAGACGACTAACAAGAAACAACTATGCGACCTATCCATTCGAAGATAAACCCTGCTGCTGCGCCTCAGCCTCTCCTATCCGTCCATCGATAGGAGAAGCACGTACTGCAAAAGCCTACGACCTCTACAGTAAGAAGGCCTCCTCAAGTCATCAAGGTAAAAGGAGCTCGGCGAAGAGCAGTCACAGCTCTACGTCGTGGCCGCCACTCCTATAATATACGTATGCGCAGCGGGGCCGCTACTATGCAGCCCAAGCTCCCAGTGAGAACAACTGAGAAGATGCGTCAGGACAGCATTCGCCTGCGTCAGGGGGACACACCTGTACAGAAGGTAAGCGAAAAGAGTGCACAGTCCAATGAGCTCTTGACGACACACGCTGCGTCGCGCGAGACTCTGCAGCTCAGTCGCTGCTGAGATGTCGAGAGAGCTATAGCCTCTCCGGTAGATGTGGACGACGAAGACACAGCGCTCCTTCCTCAGCAAGACCAGAGGCTGAGGCCGATCTCATATATCGAGGGGAAGAACTGCACTGAGGCACTCAAGACCGTCCAACGAGGGCTGTGGCGTACCCCCGCATATTGGGCTCATCAAGCGCGCCTGCGACCTCTCGCTTCACCTCAAGAGCTCACGATTCAGCCACCTACATCGTGCCAGCTCGTCGAGCTTCTCAGCATGATCGCCCACACGGGTGATGGCTCGAGCTTTGATAAAAGGCAATTCAGGTGCATCGCTCATGACGATGCTCTTCTCTTTGAGCAGCATTGGAATGAGAGACACCTCGTGGGAGAATCACTCGCCAGCCGTGAGCAAACGAACAAAGGCAAGGACTATGTCGTTGGCCGTACAGGCTCCGAAAGGGTAGACACAGCTTAACGTACTATCTGGTCCAGCACTACCCTGACGCCCAGCGCCACCACACCAAAGTAGTAGCACTAGCACGGAGATATAAGCATGTCCCAAAGCTGGGAGATAAGACAATATACACGGATGAGGGGCCAAAGCTTGTGAGATTAGCCACGGCTTGCTCTTTCCTGTCAGGGGCGCCTCCCTTGTAGCAAAGGGGTATACATTATGAGGAGGCACAGAGCTCAACTTCTCTCCACGTCTTGAGGAGCTACATGATCCCTTCGCGATGGAGGATATGCTGGTCGCTGCCGAGCGGCTGGATAGAGCTGTTGAGGCAGCGACATATCTTGATCTACGGAACTATGACGTCGTGTACACGCAGCCGTAGCCTACTCTACCGCTATCTGCGACGCTCAATGCTTGCCCGGGCCACCTCCACTACCATATCCCGAGATCGCTATGACGATGGCTGTAGCATCACCCTGCAGAAGGGCATAGATTGTGCACGGCTGTTGGGTGTCAGCCTCAGCATCATATCGGTAGATACGGGGATCAAGGCGTTTGAGGAAATCACCCTATGCTCGAGCATGGGATGCTGGACTTTCATCGTCTGCGAGCCACCACCGCCCGATAGCCTGTCAGCTACTGCTATCACTCCAACGGCGAGCGCGACAACCACTACCCCTTCACCGAGCTCTCAGGGTGTGGGGTAGCTTTCGAAACAGCTTATTACCTGAGGGCTTGCCTCTCGTCGTAACCTGCCAGCTTTTCGAAACGCTTCTCTGCTGGAGCTTCTCGCTCGTCTAAGTATCGCTGAGGACTGAGGGTTTCCATGCTTAGAGAACCGTGTCTTTCATATCTCACGGCCTGCAGCTGATCAATAGCCACCTCGGTGGCTATCGGCCTATCTCATGCGCTTAGGGAAGATCCAGCCTGAGTCGCGTCGACATCGCGAGCATCTACTACGAGCTCGGACCATGATATCAATGCCGCAGGGCGTATGGCACACGGCGCTGAGTCATCAAAGCTCCTCATTGCCGAGGATGCTGCTACAGCGGAGGCAGAGCCAGATACTCGACGAATACAATCGCCAGCGTCAGGCTCGATCAGCGGATCACGCGTGAGGCCATTGCCCTCGTCGAGTGACCCACAGCTCCAGAAGCAGCGACTCATCATCCTCTACCGCCCAGAGTGGAACAAGGGGTAATGGGCATCGTAGCAGCACGACTGGCCGACCGCTTCCACCGCCCTGTGCTCATCCTCTCCCATAGTACCAGGCGACTTCCTCGCGGGATCAGGACACGCGCTCTGCTGAGGCTTCGACTTATACCAAAGCCATCCAAGCTTGCGGTGACTGTAGCGGAGAACTTCAGTGGACACATCTTTGCCGCAGGGCTGACGATCGTGAGGACCCGCCTCCCTGGTGATGCGCCGCATACACAGGAGTATCGCTGATAGTGTGGAGCAAACCACCTCGCAACCATTTCACTCCGACCCTCCAGATCGATGCAGAGCTCAAGCCCTCGCGGTCACGTCACGCTCCTCCGTCGGGTAGAGATGCTCCTATCCCTTCGGCTTTGGACAGCAGATCTTCTGTGACTCGTGGCATGCGGGATGCCGGTGGCACCACGATGACATGTAGGCAAAGGCACTTCGAGCATCTGGCCTACGTATGACCGCGAGCTGTATCAGCGCGTCCGTCCCTTCGTGGCTTCGCTCTGGGCTGGCTGGCTATGCTCCCGAGATCACGCGTCACTGCGCCTTTGCCCTGTGGCGTCGAGGCTCCCGAGGGAAAGCAACTTTACATCACGCAGAGCTTCCTACGGCTACGTGTCAAGGATCTCTGCCTAGCAGCGAGCTGTCAGGCGACTCACCGACCAGTAGATCGCTGGACGCCACCGCCGATGACCGACCTCTACCGAAGACTCGGACTCTTGGAATTCCAGATCCAGGTGCCGATGATCCGATCATTGAGCATCACTGGACCTCTGGCCTGAAGACCCTATTCGATGAAGATCCTCTCTCATCTCCCTCAGTCACACTGGGCATGATCCTCGACCAGGAGTAGCCGACAGCGACCTCTCCCCGAAGGGGTGCTGGAGCGCGTCACTGCTACTCTACGTCCGACCTCTACAGAGAGATCGTGCTAGCAAGCACTGGACGGACGAGACACCCTGGGTCTTATGCCGACTGGAGGAGGAAGAGGCATCACCTTCCAAGTACTGCTCATCCTCCCAGGGCTGACACTTGTCATCACGCCCCTCATCTCTCTGATGGAAGGATCGGGTGAGACCACCTGCGTGCCGGATACGATGCTACAGCGATCCCTCCAGGCATGTCACAAGAGAAGGGTACAGACGGCTCTCTGGATAATTGCCTCTTCGGAAGAGTACAAGTTCCTCTATGTCTCTCTGTGAGCGTGTGGGTGGTGAGCGCTGGCGTGGCTGTCCATGCCTGACTGTCTCACTCATTGTCATCACGACGAATGTCACTGCGTGTGTCAGTAGATGTGACTTCCGCTCCTGCAGCTTGAGGCTAGCCCGAGAGCTCCGTGAGCAGCTTCCCGGGGTACCCATCTTGGCTCTTACAGCGACAGCGACGAGCAGGGTCGTCGAGGGATATCAAGCGTGTCCTTCACTTCCGCCCAGGCTACGCGCTTCTATCAAGAAGACTTCCTTCGTCAACATCTCCTATTCGATACGTCGCAGCGATGACAAGCCTGCGATGATGCTTCATACTCTCCCGGGTAGAAGGAGCTGCCATCATCTACTGCCGCAATAGGCAGCTCTGTCGAGACGGTCTGAAGCACTCCTTGCCGAAGGAGTCGGTGCGACCTGCTATCATGCGGGACGCTCACCTGCACGCAGAGCGTGAGATGCGCCGCCGATGGAGTGCGAGGGAGAAGTTGCGTAATCATGGTCGCAGCAGTGCCTTTCGCATGGGCATCGATAAGCCCGATGTGCGCCTGGTCATCCATCTCCACCATGCCTACTTCCCTCGAGGAATACTATCCAGGAGGCGGGGCGTGCAGGGCGTGATGGTGAGCACTCTCTACGCTATTTTATCGTCGGGAGCAGGACTCGGGATGCTTCCATCGGCGCCTGCAGGATACCTTCGAGAAGGAATACATCCGCGAGGTATATGATCAGATCTGCACCTTCCTCGCTATCGGAGAAGGAGAGCTGGATCGCTTTTCGTTATGACTTTGACATCCGAGCTCTTCATGCGACGCTTCCATATGCCGTCCCGTGCAGGCGTCCACTGCTGTCATGAGAGATCATGCAGCTGGCGAAGTGGCTGGATGCCACGATGATGACAGCCGCTCGATGCTCTCCGCTTCCTCTCATCCCGAGTGAGGGCTGACGGCCACATATCGGTGCGACCGCCTCATCCGCACACGATACTGCGTAGCGAACTATGCGGGACTCTTCTCGGACTACACGTGTGCATCAGCGAGGCGCGACCTATCGAGCCCTCTCGGGGCACAGCGAAGATGAGGTCTACACCTTCGCTAACCTTAACACTATCTCGCTCGAGGCGTCCTGCACTACATCCCGAAGAGGATATCGCGCCTACACTTCCTCTCATCCGACGTACGAAGACAGCCAGTGTCTCCGTATGCCTATGCCGCGCTATCGGGGCGTCGCGACAGGATGCGATCGCATCGGGGCTGTACGCACCCTATAGAGAGGAGGAAAAGAGACCTGCCGCTCTCGTATGCTCCTCGCTTACTTTGGAGAGACTGAGAGTACCCCCTGGCGGAGCATGTGATGTCTGTCTGCGCAAGCTTCCTTCGGGACTACATCAATATCATCGCCGATGCCGTGGGCGAGGAGCTTGAGCGCTCGCTCCTCGGAGTACCACCGCAGAGAGCTGTCGATCAGAGAGGAAATCATCGCGGCCCTCCCCACCATCCTCCTGGACACCATGGCTTGCTGTCGCTATTGGGCAGGTGAAGCTCAGCGAAGGGCTGGAGATCGATGGCTCTCACCTACGACGCCAAATGCCTTAGCGGCCGATGGCACTGTCTAAGACTATCATCGTATCAACTCTGCTTAAGGTCACCAGTTTACCTTCGAGGCCTGTACAGAGAGCCACCATGCGTCTCTACGATGAAAGAGAGCCGTGAGGCTGCCATCGTATGACAGGCTCGCATGCGCCACTCTGAGGAAGAAGAAGCTTCGTGACTTTATCACGGAGCAAGGACTTCTGTCGGCCCGCTGATGCTCATGCACCATCAGCACTTCGATCATGTATGGGGAGCCGCATACGTCCTCGCAGAGTGGCCTCATGTATCGCAGCCTATGCGACGCTATTGACTTCGGCTCCCTCCCTTCTGGGCAACTCCAAGGGCTAGCTGCTGTCCACACCACTGGAGGATGTTCCAGCAGCGCTATACGATGGTGAGGGCAGGATGATCTCGTTCAGCCTCGGCAGTGAAGAGCTTCAGGTTCTCTGTCCCTGGACATGCGCCCCGGTCACCTCGCCTGCTATGCGCCTGAGTCTGGGATCTTCTTACTCTGGGGAGACGCCTACTCCGAAGGGGACAATAATTGGTCGCACGGACTTCTGGTGCGAGCTATGATCAGCTTGATTGAGTCAATCCGTGCCAGTATCTCCCGCTACCCGATGAGGACGATTGTCTTCAGCGACTGCGGACCAGAGACCACTGTGTGGATACGAGGCGTCGCAAAAGTCCCTTTCCTCCAGTGGTTCGCCTCCCTCAGAGGCAGCACTGCTCCGGGCCACGGCTTTGCGGCTGTCTGACTACGGAAGCCGACGAAGCGTGGTGTGTGTATCTTTTGGATGCCCTTGTGGCCAAATACCCATGCGGGAATAGGCGCTTGATGTAACTCGTAGCTGTCATATACCCATCAGATGAAGAAACTTGTCGCTATCCTTGACCATCGCGATGACTTCTTCCTGGCAACTGGCTGACAAAGCACCCACTCAGTCTGAGGACGCTGGACGGCCTAACGTCTTGACGACAGTCAGGACGCACGCATCACCTCGATCAGAGTGAGGCAAACTCAGTACTTGCTGGGACTTTACTCGGGTCAGAGCTTCCTGGAAGATGAGGCGATCCGCATCGGATGGTGGGTATGACCTCTCTATGGGATGTTCGTGAGTCAGCCACTCCACTACCGTGATAGGGGACGTGAGTATGTCCGTCTGCGACAAAAGCTGGAACTTCACTGGGGTGGTTCTTTCTACGATGTACTCTATGTGCTCAAGGAGTATGGTGCTGTTCGAGTCGGTCCTCCTGGTCTTAACTACGGACGACTAAAGAATCGGCACGGCAGAAATGGAAGCTGCCCTCAAGGGCTTCGCCCGATGCTATCGTCCAGCAACCCTAACGGCAAGCTCTCTCCAGCATGGTATCCCGCCTTTGAGGTCTATCATTGACCAGTGCCTCGGCGGCTCGAGAGCTTCACGTTCAATGGCAAAGAAGTACACGCCTAGAGCTACGCTCAGGAAATGGTCCTGAATGCTGACGACTACGTCTCGCTGACCTCCTTCGCTCATCACCCCTTCTACAGCAAGTTTCGCCCTCGAAATCGAAGACAACTGGCAGGTGGGCTGGAATCCTATAACCTCCCATCGATGAATTCATGCGCACCATGGGTAATGCGCCGATAGAAGACTCCCCACGATCGCTTGGGGCTCTGGCGTGAGTGAAAAGGGCTTTCACCCGTGACAGTATCGCTGTCCTCCCCGACGTGGAAGGAAATCGAGACGAAAGAGGCTACGACCAGGCTCGCTGGATCGGTGCTGACTCACTCAGACAAGCAGCGCCTGCTGAATCAGCTCATCCACACGGCTGATGTTGCTGAAAATCGAACCCACCGCGAGTATCGTCCAGAAGGGCTTCGACAACTACGAGCTCACCGACGACCATGCGATGGTCATCTACGGTATCGCTGAGACCAGATTGGCCGCAGGTTCTTTATGGTAAAAGAACTCATGGGGTGAAAGCTGACGCCTACAAAGGGACACTGAGCATGCTTCTTACGACTTCGTAAAGGGTAAGACGATGAACATCGGTGCTTCATCGCTCAGCTATCTATGAAGACATCGCCAAGAAGCTCGGCATCAAGACCAAGTAAGAGCTGCTGGTCTCCAACACTTTAAATAGGAGTCATCGAGAGAGTATCACTGAGTGCTGTCTCCATCTGTCGGCTGTCGATAGATATTCCTCTCTTGTACGAAAGTTCTCTCATCGTGAGGACACTCTCTCCAAGATGAGCATGCGAGATATAAAAGGTAAATAAAGATCTCAAGAAATGTTGGGAGGACCGATTGTTAACACGCGCCATCGCAGTGTGTTTTCATGGTGCTAGATTTAAGGTTAACGAAGGGTGTTGGCTGTCGAGAGACCAGTCAACACTCGTTTCATAGCTCTTTCTCATCTGGTCGGACCAGCATACCGAGTCTCCTCACTCTTTCGTCGCTAGAATCTGTTAGATAAAGAGTAACTGTGCAATCCTCGTGGGTGAGGAAATATCGCTATGAGGCCAATGCACAGGAGTAATCACTATGGAACAAGTGAGACAACAAACCCGCACCGTCGCCCGATGTCTGCGCAGAGAAGCGACGTGACTGAGCCCTGCTATTAGTCACTTTTGGGAGTACCTATGAGGCCATCGCACAAAACCTTTGCGACATTGCGCAATGCAACTGCTGAGTTTCCCCGATAGAGATGTCTATGTGGCCTAATCACCTCCAAGTTCTGCATCCGCAAATGAGCGTAGAGGAAACAGGCGAAGAATACTATACGCAGATAGGTGGCTCGAAGCCATTGGTGAGAGCACGCTATAAGGCTGTTGAGTATCGAGTCTCTACACGTCATTCTGGTCTGAGTACTCTTTCGTGATGACCGCTACGTTTCCCACAGTTTCCATCGTCTCTTTCCTCAGATGCCGACTACAGTCAGTGTCAGCCCCTAACTGAGTCAAAGCTGACATTGGGCGGCGTGTCGAGGACTGCATCTATTCTCTCTTCCGCGTGCTGCTCTGGAGCGCGCTCATCCTTGTTTCATGGGACATGGCGACTACCACAGATATAAGCATCCCGACGCAATGGTCGCTATCGTCGCCTACTTGAGCTACCTACAGGGGCGCTGCTCGCGTATACTCATCCGGGACGGTAGACTTTGAAGACATGCTCTTTGAGGGCGATCAGCTGAGCGATTAGCTGAGGGCTATGTCCAGTGGGCTGACGAGCTTAACCTCCTCCCCCTCATGTCTGTAGCGGGTGACCACGCTCTCAATGATATGGCTGGTGATGACAGAAGAGAGGATACCCCTTTGGACAGAGCAAACAAGCTGGAAAGATCCGCTTCAAGGCGGCAGCTACAAGATCGAAGAAGAAAAATTGCCACCTTCACGGAGGCTGGCAGACTATGCGCTCCTCCGTCGGGTATGGCTTGATCATCTGATGGCAGCAGAGCTGCGGCAATAGCGCGACCCGGCTCTGCATATCTCATTATACATCGACAGCTCAACTATGAATCGCGTATCTGTCTACTGCTCCTCGCGTTCGCTTTGGGACTAAACTTACCGCGGGGCTATGCACATCATGGAAGGATTCATTCCTTTGAAGTGGTGCATCCTTTGGTATCTCATAGCTCTCTCCCTTTGTGGTCTTCAGCTATCGCTTTTAGCAGCCCGTCAGGATCGAGCTTCTCCTCGCATGAAAGTGCTTTCGCCTTGGCAGCTGCTTATGCTTTCATTCTCTGCTAACTAAAAGTGCCACGCCCGTCCGCGTAGCTCCCACCTTACTGGGAGATGCGCACATTGCACAGCTTGCGAGTTGGTCCTACTGGCAGCGCAGCTCACAGTCCGGGCTATCATGAGCTTCTCTTCAAGCTCTGCTATTGGCTCATGCTGGGGATCGGTACGCTGAGGTGCAAATATCTTTCTCGCCTATCTATTGCGGGCCTTTTGTTTGCCTACGCACTCTCGCCTTCTAACCTCTGCTCGCTTACCAAAAGAGGTCTGGTCATCTTCATCGCAACCTTCTGCGGATCGATGGCAACCTATATCGTCACCTCTTTTCCAGCACTGTTGCATCTGCGCGATGCCGTCACAGGTGCTATGGGAGCTGCATGGAATTCCTCGGGATCTTCCGCTATCACACAGGTGCCACTCTCTGTGATTGAAAAGTGTCTTGACAGTCATTGTACTCACGCCTCCTTGAAAAGAGCCAAGCAAGAGCACGGCTACCAGCGTGAAAAGCATCCCAGCGCGCAGTCCTCTACAGAGAGTAGCCACCGCCCACGATTCATTTGGCTCTCAATTCTAACTGTAGTCTGCCTTGCACTACCCATCTTAGCAGGCCTCTTCGACATAGCAGGCACACGAACGACCAGAAGCCGGAGAAATGATTGGGCGACTAACGAGCTAATCAATCGCTCCATTCCTTGAGAGCTTCGAGCCATCAGAGTTTGCAGAGCCTCTTCTCTTCGCACTGCAGGTAGCTATTGGTATTGCTCTATTCGCACTGAGGATACTACCAGCTCATTTGTGAGAGACATCAATCCAAGCAGAAGAAGGAGCAACAAGAAGCCTAATATGTCCACACGAAAGCACTGCTCTCGACGCCCTGCGCTACGTGAGGAACGGGGGTACTTGATGCTGTCAGCATCTACTTCTCCTTGGGGTGCTTTTCTTAATACGTAACC
>BNJU01003409.1_pt1 | contig 88760 bp, 91 predicted proteins | sample 8539281 | NCBI WGS metagenome assembly BNJU01 (sample SAMD00202456, study PRJDB9452) | human saliva metagenome | isolation source: human saliva | place: Japan
ATGGTTATTACGTATTGCTGGCGCGGACCAGTGCGGCCTCACGCTCGCGCTGGCGCGCATCTCGGCTGACGGTCTGCCTCGGACTCGGCGGAGATCCGGGCGGCCTTGCGAGAGGCGGAGGACCAGCCCTGGGCGCGGCTCGGCGTTGCCAGGGCAGTCGAGGCCTCCCCTGGGGAGCGGGAGCGCAGCTCGCTGGCCTCTCGGCGGGCGTCGGCGAGCAGGGGTCGCCGCCTGCGCGCTGCGCGCCTCGGAGAGGTTCTGGCGCTGGTCCGGGTCCGGGTCAGCAGGGCGTCGGCACCGGCATCGGGCCTGACAGGACGGGAGGCGCTCTGTCCTCGGCGCCGCGCAGCTGCCTCGATCCTGGAGCCCAGGCCGGCGTAGGTCGGCTTGTCGATCTCCGCAGCCTGCGCTGGGCGTCGGCCAGCTCGCCGGCCAACGTCATGGCGCGCTGGTCGAGGCTGGCCACCCGCGACGCGCGTCGGCCAGCTGGCGCGAGAGCTGCTCCAGCTTCCGGTCGACCCTGAGTGCGGTCGTAACCGCGCATCGTGATGGCAAACTGCTGTATTCCTCAGCCACGTCGGGTTCCTCCTCCTGCGCGAGCTGGGACGCTTCACCACCAGGGCAAGTCTCAACGATTGGGTGTATGAGGACGGTCACCACGAAAAGTGTGACCTGCGCGCAGTCGGTGGTGTGCGGCTGGTTCTCGACCGGGTGGGAGGTGTCGGATGGTTGCCGGTAGATGGTCCAGGTGCGTCCGATCTCCTGCGCGCGTTTTCTCCGCGTCTTCCTCCGTGTCCGCATCGAGATCACCGCGCTGCTCGGAGGGCGGCGAGACCTTTCTGCTGGCGGATTCCGGGAGATATCGCTCGCTCAGCGCGTGTCTCGTTGTGATCTTTCGCCGAGGTCTGTGCGGTCGCGGTGTCCGTCATGCTGATTCTGGTCCCCAGGCAGGGCGCATCGGTGAGCGCTCGCAGCGACACCTGGCCCGCGAGCGACCGTCGTCCAACCGTGTCCGCGAGCACAGGAGATCCGCGTCGAGTCGACGTATCTTGAGCGTGGTGGTGACCGTCCTCGACTGGTCCTCGTCGCCCTGGCTGTTTGCTCGGCCACCATCTGGAAACCCGGCCCCAAGGTCGAGGCGAAGCTGGCCTCCGGTCCTTCAGCCCTACGTCATCACGGCCCCCGGGGTTCTCAGTGGTGCGGAGTCCGACGTCACCGTGACGGCGAGCTCCTCCGACGGCAAGGACGTCCACCTCTTCGTGGCCAGGGCGGCCGACCTCGACGCCTGGATGAGCCCCGATGCCGACAAGGCGCCGCCCTCACACGGTGATCACCGGCATCGACGCCGACGCCGGGAGCCTGGCCTCAGGGATGAGACCTAGTACCGCCTGCCGGCCAACGCCGCTCCCGCTCCTTCCGCGGCGCCTCTGCTCAGCCCCTCCGCCTCCGCGCAGGCCGGCGGTCCTGAGTGCTCGGCGCGAGGCCACGGGCGTGACCGCCTCGGGCCCGACATCTGGTTGGGGGAGAAGACGGGCGGCTCGTCCGTCACCTTCAACACCGGCAAGGATGCCGACCGCGCCATGCTTCCGCACAAGAACCTCGATGAGCAGATCGTCGTCATGGCCATGACCGACGGCAAGGCCTCGGCCCGGGCCTGACCATCAGCTGGAAGCGCCAGGTGGAGACGCCCTGTACTCTACGGGGGACTGGTTCTGGGCAGCCTCTTCGTCCTGGTGGGGGCCTTCCTGTTCTTCATCGACCTCAGCCGCGCCGCGCCAGTGTTGATCGGCGCACCTGTTCGGCCGAGCGGGCGGCCCGCATCGCCAACGCCGACTCTGTCTCCACCGAGGGCATCCCCAGGTGGATGATCCGACCGACTGGCTTCTCCCGCGAGAGCTGCGGGACAAGGAGCGCGCCGAGGCCTCGGGTGAGCCCTGGACCGACCCGCGCACCGGGCGCATTTCGCACTCGACGGCGTCGAGTCGTCCTCCGCCTCCCAGGCACCTGAGACCTCCCCACCGGCGGCTACGACTACGGCCCCGCCATTGGGCTCAGTGCCGGCTCCGGCAGTGGTTCGGTGATGGAGCCACGCCGCCTACGGTGAGGGCCACGGCGGGCAGGGCGAGCATACGGTTGCGCGGCGTGCCCGGAGGCGTCGGTCGTCCCCGGATCTTGATGAGGCCGCACCCAGCAGCAGCGGCCGCCCGGGAGCCGGAAGACCCTTGACGGCGAGGCGCTGGCCATCACCCGGATGCTGCTCAGCTCGACTCGTCAGTCTCCAACCCCGCGGCTCAGTGACGCCGCGCGGTGCTGGCCGCTCGGGCCCTGGCCGTCGGCAGTGCCCGGTGCCCGGACCAGCCCTCGCCTGAGCACTCACGCACTTAGCCACGCTCGCGGGTAGCACCACACCAGCCACGTGAGCGGGTAGCGACGCGCTTCGGACCGACACCGCGGCAGTTCGCGCAGCTCGTCGCCGCAGGACCCGGCTCCAGATGCCGACCGATTCGCCCAGCGAGGTGAGTGACGTCGCTGAGCTGGGTGAGCAGGAGGTCGAGCCGGCGCACGGGCCCACCTTTCTCCGAGCGGTTTCGGGGACTCCTCTGCGACGTCGACCACCGTGTCCTGGCCTCCTACCCGGACGGCGTCGAGCTGCCTCCCCAGGCCGACCCCGCCGTCATCCAGGCTGATCGACGCCGAGCCCCTCAGTGAGTCAGACCCCACCGCGGACCCCGACAACCAGGAGCGCGCATGATGTCCACCCGTCGAGGCCTTTCTGAGCGCAGGCAGTGCCTCGCCATCGCCCTGAGCCTGGCTGCCTGCTCGCGGTCTCAGCCCAAGACCGCTGAGACCGTGGCCTCCGGTACGCCGATCGCCGAGCCCGTCCTCAACGACAAGCAGCTCGAGGAGACTTCTCAGCGCGTCCAGACCGGCCTGGCAGCGGCGGACAGGAGAAGAACGCGGACAAGTCGAAAGAGGTCATCGTCCGGTCCGGCAGCGCGGATCCGTGCCGAGTACGCCACCGCCTCCGCCAGCGGAAACGGCTCCGCCATCCACGCCATGAACACCAAGATCCAGGGCGGGGGAGTGGGGCAGACCGTCGGCTTCCCCTGCAACGCAGCGCCGTCGCCTCGGAGAGCGACAAGAGCGTCTCGATCATCTCCTGAGCAGGGCTCGGCCCGGGACCAGTCTCAGGTGTGCCTGGGTCAGGGGTTCGCCGCGCAGGCGAGCATCTCTGTGCTTGACCAAGCAGTCGGCCCAGCACGCCATGGCAGGTGACGGCTGATCTCACCGGGCTGGTCGTCACCCCCACAGGCGGCTCTCGACGCCTGCCGTCGATGCGCTCAACCACTCCCTGACGGCGAGAACGGCAAGGCTATCCCCTGACGACAACGCTGCGTCAGAAGGTCCAGGACGCCGAAAGACCGACCTGAGCAATCTTGGGTGAGGTCACCGTGACGGCGGTCCCCGGTCAGGACGGGTTCCAGGGCCTCCAGCTGAGGAGGGGGAGGCGGGCGCTGGTTCACCACCTGACCTACACGGTGGTCACAAGCGCACCGTTGACGGCTCCGACCTCACCCTGCAGGGTGACATTGCCGCCACATGGGTGGCAACCAGAAGATCGTCGGCACCGTCACCGCCACCTACGACTCCATGGTCGCCTCTCCATCCCCAAGGAGGGAAGCGGCGGGAAGGTGACTGTTCTGGGAGCCGAGACGGCGCTGATGAAGGTGGACCGACGACTCCAAGACGCCGGCCCCCTGCGGCATCGCCGGCCAAGCCGTCCTGAACGTCATCCTGCCCCCGGCCCGGCTCCGTGACCGCTCGGAGCCGGGGCCGCTGGCGCCCGGGCCTGCGAGCAGCGTGAGGCCCGCCAACCGCGCCGGCGTGCCAGTGACACCGACAGACCCAGACCAGTCTGAAGCAAACGGGCTGCGGCCCGAGGAAGGCAGAGCTGCCATGAGCATGTTCGGCGCCGTCGACCTCGTCCAGTCTCGCCCCGCCACGCAGGCCGACTGGCTCTCACCAGTGGGCGAGCCCCACTACCGGGGACCGCCCCACCGGAGCCGCGGTTGCCCGGTCTGCCGAGTCGCTCGTCGCCGACGTCGACGCCTCCAACCTGCGCGACGTCGCCGAGGTCTCCACCCAGGTCCCTGTCATCGTCCTGCACAGCCTGCGCAGCCAGGCTAGTGCCGACTCGCCACCGTCCTGGAGCAGCTCGCCGATCAGTACGCCGCGCCGCTTCCAGTGGCGCGCGCCAACGTGGATACGGCCCCGGAGGTCGCTCAGGCCCTCCAGGCCCAGGCCGTCCCCACTGTGGTGGCCCTCATCGCGGGCCAGCCGGTGCCGATGTTCCAGGGCGGTGCCCCTAGAGCAGCCGCAGCTCCGTCATCGACCAGCTGCTGGAGGTGGCCGCCGCCAACGGTGTCAACGGCAACCATCGCCGTCGACGGCTGCAGCGCCGTGCGCACTGCTGAGGCCGAGCCCGAGGAGGCCGAGGTCGAGCGCCGCCCGCGAGGCCATCGAGGCCGGGCGACTTCGCCGCCGCTGAGGAGGTTCTACATCACGCCATCGCCCAGAACCCGGGCGACGACGATCTCAAGGTGGCCTGCAACCAGGTGCGCCTCATGGCCCGCTGGACGGCCAGGACCCCCACGAGCTCCTCACAGTCGCCGACGCCGCGCCCACGGATCTCGGCCGCGGCCCTGGCCGGTGCTGACGCCGCCCTGGCCCTGGGGATGTCAACGCGGCCTCGGACGCGCCCTGAGGCCGTACGCACCCCACGCGGGGAGGAGCGAGGAGGCCCGGCTGCGGCCGCTCGAGCTCTTCGAGGTCATCGGCTCCACCTCCCGGAGGTCGCCCAGGCCTGCCGCCGACTGGCCACCATGCCTCATTGAGCCACGACGAACAGCTCCTGACCGGGCGTTCTCGGTTACTCATGTAGAGTAGACTGAGCGCCCTCACCGGTTGTGGTGAGGGGCGCTCGCATGCCGATCGATCAGCGATGGGCTCGGGAATGATCTTCCAGACCTCGCGGCGTAGTCGCTGATGGTGCGGTCGGAGGAGAAAACGGCCCGAGCGGGTGATGTTCACCCAGGCCTGTGCTGCCAGGCGCGGGTAGTCGGCGCAGTCGGCCGCCATGGCGTCCTTGGTCTCGCGGTAGGAGGCGAAGTCGCCCAGGACGGTAGACGTCGGCAGGCTCGTAGGAGGCTCCAGCAGGCTGCGGCGCAGGTCGGCGAACCAGCCCGAGCCGTTTATCGTCCAGGGTGCCGTCGGTGAAGGCGTCCAGGACGCGCTTGAGACCGGGGACGTTCTCGTAGTGCGCACACGGGTCGTAGCTCTCACGCAGGGCGGGCAGCTCGTCCCGTGGCGCCGAAGATGTAGGCGTTGTCGTCACCGACCGCCTCCAGGATCCTCCACGTTGGCGCCGTCGAGGTGCCCAGGGTCAGGCGCCGTTCATCGCGAACTTCATGTTGAGGTCCCCTGAGGCCTCCTGCCGGCCATCGAGATCTGCTCAGAGACGTCGGCGGCCGGGATGATGCTCGGCCGAGACGTTGTAGTGTGGACGAAGACGACCTTGATGGTCTGGGAGACCACGGGTCGTTGTTGACCAGGTCGGCGATGGCGTTGATGAGCTTGATGATGGCCTTGGCCCTGGATGTGCCCGGAGCGGCCTTGGCGCCGAAGATGAAGACCCGCTGGGGACCTGCAGGCTCGTCCTGCTTCATGCGGAAGTAGAGGTCCAGGATGTAGATGGCGTTGAGCAGCTGGCGCTTGTACCGTGGGAGACGCTTGATCTGGACGTCGAAGATGGCCTCCGGGTCGATCTCGATCCCCTCGCGCTGAGCGATCCAGGGCGGCGAAGTCCACCTTGTTGGCGTGTTTGATCTCCGCGAGGCGGTCGGAGACGGACTCGTCCACGGAGTCGGTGTGCTCACGGCCACGGAGAGGTCTGACCCAGGTGTCTCGAGCCGGTGACCTCGTCCAGGAGCGCCGACAGGCGCGGGTTGCACTGGCGCAGCCAGCGGCGCGGGTGACGCTGTTGGTCTCGTTGTTGAAGCGCTCGGGCCAGATGGCGTGCCATTCGCCCAGGGTCTCGCGCTTGATGATCTCGTGTGCAGCGCGGCGACGCCGTTGATGGAGTAGGGAGGCGTAGCAGGCGATCCAGGCCATGCGCACCTTGTCCCCGGAAATGGGGCCATGTAGTCGATGGTGCCCTGCTCCAGGCCGCGCTCGGCCATCTCCATGCGGAAGCGGCGGTCGATCTCGCGAACAATCTCGGTGATGCGCGGGAAGAGGCGGTCGAAGATGGAGATCTCCCAGGTCTCCAGGGCCTCGGCCAGCACCGTGTGGTTGGTGTAGGCGAAGGTCTTGGTGACCACCTCCCAGGCCTCCTCCCAGCCCAGGTGGTGCTCGTCCAGGAGGATGCGCATCAGCTCGGGGATGGCGAGCACCGGGTGGGTGTCGCTGAGCTGGATGGCGTTGTAGTCGGCGAAGCCGGTCAGGTCCTCACCGTGGTGGCTGACGTAGTTCTCAACGATCTGCTGCAGGGAGGCGGAGCAGAAGAAGTACTGCTGGCGCACCCGCAGGACCTTGCCCTCGTAGGTGGTGTCGTTGGGGTAGAGGACACGGGAGATGTCCGAGGTGCGCTCGCGCTCGACGATGGCCTCGGTGAAACGCTGGGAGTTGAAGGCGTCGTAGTCGAACCCTCGAGTGGCTCGGCCTTCCACAGGCGCAGGGTCCCCACGTTCTGGTGCCGTAGCCGGTGATGGGCATGTCGGGGATGGCGCGTACAGTCATGTCCTGGTAGTGGACCAGGCGCTGGGGCCTCCTCGTGGCGGATGACGAAGGGGTAGCCCTCCATCCTCAGGGTCGGGGTGCTCGGTCTGGAAGCCGTCCTCGAAGAGCTGCTTGAACAGCCCGTAGCGGTAGAGGATGCCGAAGCCGTTGACCGGCAGGTCGAGGGTGGCGCAGGAGTCGAGGAAGCAGGCGGCCAGGCGGCCCAGCCCGCCGTTGCCCAGGGCGGCGTCGGGCCCTGCCCAGGACGTCGGAGAGGCTGACGCCGAAGGAGCCGACGGCCCGCGCGCCCTCATCGATCATCCCCAGGTTGGAGAGGTTGTTGGAGCAGGGCGCGACCCATGAGGAACTCGGCGGAGAAGTAGTGCCCTGGCGCCCGGCGCTGTACTTCTGCTCGGTGGCGTACCAGTCGTCCCGCGATGGTGTGCGACGACGGCGGCGGACAGGCCTGCCAGACCTCCATGAGGGGTGGCTGTGGTCTCGGTCGACCGGATACGGCGCGCACCTCGCGCGGGGCGCTCGTGACCAGCTTGTGTGTCATTCTTCTCCTTGTCAGGCATCGTGGTCGCCGACTGCAAGAGTTTTGCAGCGGACTGAAACATCGCACATCGACGGGGCCGGGCCGACCGGAGCGCGCAAGGGAACATGGCACCGGAGGCCGCGCGCCCGTGTGAGACAGGGCCCAGACTACCCGCTCATAGGCGATAGTGGTGGGCCGAGTTCACAGTTCTGATGACGTGGCGAGCAACAGGCCGCGGTGGGGCGAGAGGTCCATGCCTCACCCCACCGCGGCGCGTGGTGTCAGCCCAGGGTCGGTCCTGAGCCGGACGCGGAAGACCGCTCCCATCGGGGACCGCAGGCGCACCGAGGCAGGGGCGCCCGTTCCAGGGCAGGTCCTCGGCCTCGACCCGGCCCAGGTTGCCCACACCGAGCCGCCGTAGTCCTCGGAGTCGGTGTTGAGGACCTCCTCCCAGTCCCCGGCGAAGGGCAGGCCCACTCGGTAGCCCTCATGCGGGGTGCCGGCGAAGTTGATGATGCAGACCATCAGGTCGGCCCGCCCGTCGGCGTCGGTCCCCTTGCGCAGGTAGGACAGGACGTTGTGGTCGCCGTCGCCGGCGGATCCACCTAGAATCCGCGGTGGAGAAGTCCTCCGACCACAGGGCCGGCGAGCTCAGGTAGAGGCGGTTGAGGTCGCTGACCAGGGCGAGCAGCCCCTGGTGGCCGGGATCGTCCAGGATCCACCAGTCCAGGGAGGTATCGGCGTTCCACTCGGTTCCCTGACCGAACTCCTGGCCCATGAACAGCAGCTGCTTGCCGGGGTGGGACCACTGGTAGGCGTACAGGGCGCGCAGGCCCGCCAGCTCCTGCCAGGGGTCGCCGGGCATCTTGGACAGCAGGGAGCCCTTGCCGTGGACGACCTCATCGTGGCTCAGCGGCAGGATGAACTGCTCGGAGAAGGCGTAGACGAGGGAGAAGGTCAGCTCTCCGTGGTGGTAGCGGCGGTTGACGGGGTCCTCCGCCAGGTAGCGCAGGGTGTCGTTCATCCACCCCATGTTCCACTTCAGTCCGAAGCCCAGGCCGCCGTACTCGGTGGGGGCGGTGACGCCCGGCCACGCCGTGGACTCCTCGGCGGCCATGATGATGCCGGGGTTCTTGCGGTAGGCGGTGGCGGTGGCCTCCTGCAGGAAGCTGATGGCCTCCAGGTTCTCGCGGCCGCCGAACTGGTTGGGATGCCACTGGCCGTCCTGGCGCGAGTAGTCCAGGTAGAGCATGGAGGCCACGGCGTCGACGCGCAGACCGTCGGCGTGGAACTCCTGGAGCCAGTACAGGCGTTGGCGACCAGGGAAGTTGCGCACCTCGTTGCGTCCGAAGTTGAACACGTAGGGTGCCCCAGTCGGGGTGCTCCGCGCTGCGGGTCGGGGTCCTCGCACGGGGGTGCCGTCGAAGCGGGCCAGGGCCCACTCGTCCTTGGGGAAGTGGGCCGGCACCCAGTCCAGAATGACGCCGATGCCGGCCTGGTGGAGCTGGTCCACCAGGTAGCGGAAGTCGTCCGGGGTGCCGAAGCGCGAGGTGGCGCGTAGTAGCTGGTGACCTGGTAGCCCCAGGAGCCGCCGAAGGGTGCTCGGCCACCGGCAGGAACTCCACGTGGGTGAAGCCGGCCTCCTGACGTAGGGGACCAGCTCAGCTGCCAGGCCGCGGGAGCCCAGTCCCTGGCGCCACGAGCCGACGTGGACCTCGTAGATGCTCATCGGCCCGCTGTGGGGGTCGGTGGTGGCGCTTGGTCATCCACCCTGGTCCTCCCACTGGTGGAACTGGTCGGTGACCACCGAGGCGGTGGCCGGGGGGACCTCGGTGGCGCGGGCCATCGGGTCGGCCTTCTGGTGCCAGGAGCCGTCGGCGAAGCAGAGCTCGAACTTGTATCGCGCACCGACCCCGACGCCGGGCACGAACAGCTCCCACACTCCCAGATGAGCCCAGGGAGCGCATGGCGGTGGCGGTGCCGTCCCAGTAGTTGAAGTCGCCGACGACGCGCACCGCGCGGGGTTGAGCCCACACGGCGAAGGCGGTTCCCTCGACCTCACCCATGGGGCCGTCGTAGCGCTTGACGTGGGCGCCCAGGACCTCCCACAGCTCCTCGTGGCGGCCTCGAGATGAGGTAGGTGTCCATCTCACCCAGGGTCGGCATGTAGCGGTAGGGGTCGTCTGACGGTGGTGGTCTCGTCGCCGTAGGTGACCTTGATGCGGTAGTCGGATCTCCTGGCCGGGCAGGACCGCCACCCACACGCCGTCCCTGCTCAGCGAGTGGCTGGTGGGAGCCGTCCTTAGACGACGACGACGTCGTCGGCCAGGTGACGGACGGTGCGGATGGTGATCGTTCTCGCCGACGTGGGCGCCCAGGACCTCGTGAGGGTCGTGGTAGCGCGCGTAGGCGACGTCAGCCAGATCCAGGGGTCCACAGGGACAGGGGCGAGGTCCTTCTCAGGTGTGTTGGCGCTCACAGCAACTCTTCCATGCGTTGGTGATTAACGGTGCTGGACGTCGGACCGATGGGGATGAGGGGAATGGAGGATCGTCGTGTGCTCAGCCCTCCGCGTGCTTGGACAGGACCGACTCGATCCCCGCCATGGGGATGCCCAGCCAGTCGGGGACGGTTGCGGGCCTCGTGAGACGGCCTCGCAGAGGGCCTGTCCAGCCCAGGCAGGTCAGGACCGTCTGGTACGAGGCCTCGGCCTGCTCCTGGTCGCCGGATGCCGCCGGCGACGGGTGCGAGACCGGTCTCCTGGCGTCCCAGGCGGTAGCCTCCTCGAAGGCGGAGCGCACGGCGAGCCAATCGGTGGGGTGCCTTGCCCACGGCGGCGGCGTAGTCGAAGGAGCGTAGCATGCCGGCCACGTCCCGCCGGCAGGTCAGATCGGAGCGCTGGGCCAGGGGCAGAGGCTCGCCCTCGAAAGTCCAGGACGTACCAGCGCTGCTGGCCGCCGATCTCGTGAAGCACCTGCCCCAGGTGGTAGTCGCCGTGGATGCGGGTGGCTGGCTCCAGGGCCTCGAGCGCCTCCGAGCCGCTCCATGGTCTGGCTCCACCTTGAGCTCCAGGGCTCGGATGTGCCCGGAGAGCTCGGGGACTTCCTCCAACGCCCACCGGGCGCGCTTTTCAGCAGGGAGGCGCGAGCTCGGTCGGCGCTGGCGGTCGCTCGTGCCCGAGGAGGCGGCCAGGTGGTGGGCATCTGCGCGGTCGTGCGTCCCAGATCCCGGCCAGCTCCACGGCCTGGGCCCGCACCGGTCCGTCGACGTCGTCGGTGGAGGCCAGTGAGCAGAACAGCTCGAAGCCGTCGTCGGCGCGGGGACGAAGCTGCAGGCCACGGCCGAGTCGGTGGACTCCTCCAGGGCGGGCTGGCCGCAGCCGCCCATGCGCGTCCAGGTCACGGGTGGACCAGGCCACCGGGTGCGCACTCGGTCCCAGCCGCTGCGGGCCAGGGCCACCGACAGTTCCACGTCGGGGTTGCGTCCGTGCTCCAGGACCCGCAGGAGCTTGACGATGAGGTCGCCGGTGGCGGCGTCCTGCTCCCCAAGAGCCTCGGCGGGGTCGGTGGGGCCGGCAGGATGACGGAGGTGTTGACTGTTCCCCGGTGGTCACCCGCAGCCTCGGCGCCCGCTGGGCGATGGCCAGGGCTCCGGTCTCGCCCAGGACGGTGCCCGCCTTCAGCGTGCTCAGGGCCCAGGCCCGCCAGAAGGCCGGGTGGTGGGCGCCGTCGACGAGCGCCACCTGCGCAGGTGCCCCGTCGGAGGCAGTGGTCAGCAGCAGTCCGTGGTTGCCGGGGGCCTCACCGGGGGTGGCGAAGGAGTCGAGCGCCTCGGCGGCTTCCAGGACCACCGGCACGTGCAGCAGCACCATGCCGTCGCGGTGACCGGTCTCGGCCTGGTTGCCCCGCAGTGCGGCGATGACGAGGTCGCGCACGCCCTCCTCCGGCTCCCAGGAGGCGATCATGCGCAGGGAGCCCAGGGGCGGGGCGGCGTCCCCCTTGAGCGGGAACCAGCGCCGCTGGAGCATCCACGGTTCCAGCGCCGCCAGGATCTCGGCATTGGTGGGCCAGGTCGATGGGGCCTGGGCGCTGCGCAGGGACTGTGCCGGTACGGTGGTGGGTTGCGGTGCGGCGGAGATCGGCTCGTTGTGCATCAGACTTCCTCGGTCGGGTGGTTGTCGTGGTCGCCCTGGGGGGCGTCGTCGGGCTCAGTCCGGTCAACGGACAGCCAGTAGTATCCGCGCGCTCCCAGCGTCAGGGTGAGGCGGCCGCGGTCGTCGACGGGCGGGAAGGCGCAGCCCCCGAACAGATCCGTGGTGCCCCTGCCAGCCAGCTCGGGAACCTCGATCGTCACCGATCGGGGGTGGCCGAGAGGTTGGCGACGCACAGGAGGGCTCTGCCCTCCACCGGCGCCTCGTCGCAGCGCGTGTGCGCCAGGATCGCGTCGTCGCTGGTGGGGCGCAGGAGGAGCTCCCGCGTCCCAGGACGGGATGGGCGCGGCGCAGGTGCAGGATCCGCCGGGTGAAGTGCAGCAGTCGGGTCACGGGCCATCTCTGTGGCCACCGTCAGGTGCGCGTAGCCGGGGGCCTGGATGAGCTGGGAAGCGTCAGGGCGCCGGGATCCACCACGGAGGAGAAGCCCATGTTGGGGGAGTCGTCCCACTGCATGGGGGTGCGCACGGCGTCGCGGTCCTCCAGCCAGATGTTCTCGCCCATGCCGATCTCGTCGCCGTAGTAGAGAGCAGGGCCTGCCCTGGCAGCGACAGGAGCAGGGCGTAGGCCAGCTCCACCTCGGCGCGCGAGGCGTCCAGGAGTGGGGCCAGGCGGCGTCGGATCCCGATGTTGGCGCGCATGCTCCTCGGGGCGTACCAGGCGTACATCTGGTCGCGCTCGGCGTCGGTGACCATCTCCAGGGTCAGCTCGTCGTGATTGCGCAGGAAGGTCCCCCACTGCCCGTGGGCGGGGATGTCGGGGGTCTTCTCCAGCACCCAGCGGATGGCCTCGGCCGAGCCCTGCCGCAGTGCGTAGAAGATGCGCGGCATGACCGGGAAGTGGAAGCACATGGTGCACTCGGGCGCCTCCTCGGTGCCGAAGTACTCCACGACGTCCTCGGGCCACTGGTTGGCCTCGGCCAGCGTGATGGTGCCTGAACCTCGGTCGAGCATCTGACGGATCCCGGCGATGATCTCGTGGGTGCCGGCCAGATTCTCGCAGTTGGCCTCCGGACTCGGTCAGGTAGGGGATGGCGTCGAGGCGGAAGCCGTCCACCCCGGTGCGCGCCCAGAAGCGGATGACGTCGTGGATGGCCTCAATGACCGCGGGGTTGCGGTAGTTGAGGTCGGGCTGGTGGGAGAAGAAGCGGTGCCAGTAGAACTGGCCGCGCTCGACGTCGTAGGCCCAGTTGGACACCTCGGTGTCCACGAAGATGATGCGGGCGTCGTCGTAGCCGGAGTCGTCGTCGGCCCACACGTAGAAGTCCCCGTAAGGCCCTCGGGGTCCGGAGCGGGAGGCCTGGAACCAGGGGTGGGCGTCTGAGGTGTGGTTGACGACCATGTCGATGATGATGTGATTCCGCGCTGGTGGGCCTGGTGGACCAGCTCGCGGAAGTCCTCCATCGTCCCCGTAGCGCGGGTCGATGGCCGTAGTCGGAGATGTCAGCCGCCGTCGCGCACGGGCGAGGGTAGAAGCGGCGGATCCACACGCAGTCCACGCCCAGCCACGCCAGGTAGTCCAGGCGGAGATGAGCCCGCGCAGGTCTCCGACGCCGTCGCCGTCGGAGTCGGCCGAAGGAACGCAGCAGCGCCTCGTAGAAGACCGCCGTGCGGAAACCACTCGGGGTCCGGGCTCAGGCCGGGCGGGCCTGGGCCGGGCAGGGCCGGCACCCCGGGATCGGCGGGGCCACCGCCAGCGGCATGGGATCCCGCTGCGGGGTGGGGAGCGCCGACATCTGGGCCGCCACGGGCGCCGTGACGGAAACGCCCGCCGCGGGCGGGCCGAAGGCTCCACCCGGCGCCGCGGTTGGAGCCTCGCTGCCGGGGGCACCTGGGCAGTACTCATTGGATCGGTGCTCACAGCGGCTCCACGGAGAAGACGTGGGCGACCTGCCCGGCGGAAGGGGTCGAGGCGCACATAGTTCTGCCCCGACCACTGTGGGAGTCTCCGGTGAGCGCTCGGTCACCCGCACCACCGAGGCGAGGCGTCCACCCCAGCCCGGCAGGCCCAGGGCCTCCAGGTTGAGGTAGACCTCGCCGGCCCTCGCCCCCAGCGTGCGTCGAGGCTGACCACCGTGAGGATGACGTCGTCCCTGCCCGTGGGGCTGTGGAAGGCATCCACCCGCTTGGAGTAGGCGAGGATCTGGTCATCGCTCGTGGGGTGGAAGTAGATGTCCCGCAGCTGGCGCAGTGCCGGGTGGGCGGTGCGGGCGGCGTTGAGGCGCGTGAGCAGGTCCTCGATGCCGTTGCGGCGAGCGGCGGCGAAGTCGCGCGGCTTGTACTCGTACTTCTCGTTGTCGATCTGCTCCTCATAGCCCGGGCGCGGTGTGGACTCGGCCAGCTCGTAGCCCGAGTAGATGCCCCAGGTCGGTGAGAGCGTGGCCGCCAGGACGGCGCGCAGCTTGAAGGCCGGCACCTTCCCGTTGGTCATGGAAGGGGTGAGGATGTCGTGCGTCGTTGGCCAGAAGGCCGGGCGCAGCAGGTGGGCGGTGTCCTCGCTGAGCTCCATCATGTAATCGATGAGCTCGTCCTTGGTGTTGCGCCAGGCGAAGTAGGTGTAGGACTGGTGGAAGCCGATCATGCCCAGGGTGCGCATCATGGCGGGGCGGGTGAAGGCCTCGGCCAGGAACAGCACGTCGGGGGACTCGGCGTGGATCTCGGCGATGAGCCGCTGCCAGAAGGGCAGGGGCTTGAGTGTGGCTATCCACCGGAAGATTGTCACGCCCGTGCGCGATCCAGGTGCGCACGACCTCCAGGATCGCCTGCAGATGCCTCGGGGTCGTTGTCGAAGTTGAGCGGGTAGATGTCCCTGGTACTTTCTTGGGCGGGTTCTCGGCATGGGCGATTGAGCCGTCGGCCAGGACCGTGAACCACTCGGGGTGCTCCGGCCACCCACGGGTGGTCCGGGAGCACTGAGCGCCAGGTCCAGGGCCACCTCCATGCCCAGCTCGCGCGAGCGCGCCACCAGGGCGTCGGGAGTCCTCGAAGGTGCCCAGGTCGGGGTGGATGGCGTCGTGGCCGCCGTCGGGGAGCCGATGCCGTAAAGGGGAGCCGGGGTCGCCGGGACGCGCCGTCAGGGTGTTGTTGCGTGCCCTTGCGGTTGGTCAGGCCGATGGGGGAGATGGGCGTAGGTAGAGGACGTCGAAGCCCATGGCCGCGATGCGGTCCAGCCGCTCGGTCGCGCTGCGCAGCGTCCCCGAGTGCCAGGTGCCGTCCTCATCGGGCCCCCGAGCCCAGCGAGCGCGGGAAGATCTCATACCAGGAGCCGGTCAGGGCGCGCTCGCGGTCCACCTGGAGGGGGTACTCGGCGGAGGGCGAGACGTGGTCGCGCAGCGGCAGGCGTTCCAGGGCGGCCTGGACCGAGTCAGACAGGCCCGCAGCCAGGCGGTCGGCCACAGGGGTTGGAGGGGTCGCACGATCCACACGGCGTCGTTGAGGGCCTTGACTCCCTCCTCGTCGCGTCCCTCGACAGCCGCCGCCCGGTCCAGGACCCGGGCGCCCTCCTCCAGCATGAGCTCGACGTCGATGCCGGCGGGCACCTTGATACCGGCGTCGTGGCTCCAGGTGGCGTACGGGTCCGACCAGCCCTCGACGCGGAAGTGCCAGTCCCCGGGGGCGTCGGGCGCCACGGAGGCCTCATAGCGGTCCAGTCCCGGGGCGATGTCGTGCATGCGGGCGCTGGGGCCGTCGCTGCCGTCAGGACGCACCAGGACCGCGGTGGCGCCGAAGCGGTCGTGCCCTCGCGGAAGACGGTGGCGCGGATCGGAATGACCTCGCCGACGACGGCCTTGGCCGAGCCAGCGCCCGTCCTCGACGACGGGGAAGACCTCGGTGACCGGGATCCGGCCGATCAACGCGAACGGGGCCGGCTGCGGTGCCGCGCAGGCCGCGGACGACCCCGACGGCGCGGTCTGCGTCCCGGTGCCCTGAGCGGGTGCGTCGGTGGGAGCGGCAGAGGACTTGAGGGACGGGTGGACTGCTTCTTGCCGGCCTTCGGCGTCGTGTTCGGAGTCACAGGGCCAAGACTACGGTGAGAAACGATCTGAGTCACATGTCGGCCCGCAGGACGCGGATCGGCCCGGTACGCGCGTCGCGAACCGGGCCGACCGGGTGGCTGGACAGGTCGGCTCAGCGGCCGACAAGCCGTCAGTAGTTCATCTGCATGGCGGTGCGGACGTCGTCGAGCGTCCGGTTGGCGACCTCGTTGGCCCGGGCGTTGCCCCGCCCCAGGACCTCCAGGAGGTAGTCCTCGTTGGCCGCCAGCTCGGCGCGACGGGCCCGAATGGGGGAGAAGAACTCGTTGACGGCCTCCGTGGTGACCTTCTTGAGCGTGCCCGCTCCGCCGTCACCGATGCGCTCGGCGATCTCCTCGGGAGCGCCCGCCCCGCACAGGGAGGCCAGCATCAACAGGTTGGAGACCTCGGGCCGGTTGGCCGGGTCGTAGGTGATGACGCGCTCGGAGTCCGTCTTGGCCTTCTTGAGGGCCTTGGCGGTCTCATCGGCGCTCGCGCAGCTCGATCGTGTTGTGCCGCGACTTGCTCATCTTCTCCCCGTCCAGGCCCAGCAGCATCGGGGCCTGACTGAGCAGCGCCTCGGGGCGGCGGAAGACCGGGTGGTCCTTGACTGCCCGCCCGTAGCGCTTGTCGAAGCGCTGGGCGATGAGTCAGGGCCTGCTCCAGGTGGGGGAGCTGGTCCCTGCCGACGGGCACGAGGTTGGCCCGGCAGAAGAGGATGCCGGTGGCCTGGTGGACCGGGTAGGTGAGCATCAGTCCGCTCATGGCCCTGCTCGTCGGTGGCCTCCAGCTCCGACTTCACCGTGGGGTTGCGGTGCAGCTCGGACTCGGTGACCAGGGAAAGGAAGGGCAGCATCAGCTGGTTCTGGGCGGGGACCGCCGAGTGGGCGAAGATCGTCGAGCGCTGCGGGTCCACGCCCACCGCCAGGGCGTCGGTGACCAGGGACAGGACCCGCTCGCGAATGGGGCCCACGCCGTCGCGGTCGGTGATGACCTGGTAGTCGGCCACGAGGATCCAGGTCTCCACGCCCGCGTCCTGGATCGTCTTCCAGGAGTGCATGGTGCCGAGAGTAGGCCCAGGTGCATGTTCCCGGTGGGGCGGACCCCGGTGAACATCCGGTAGCGGCCGGGGTTGACGGCGATATCGGCCTCGATCTCGGCGGAGCGGGCGATGGATCGGGCCAGGGAGGCGTCATTGGTGGCGTTGGCCAGGGCCTCCTCGGCCGCGGTGGGGGTCTGAGTCATGGCCCCATCCTAGGGGGTGCGCTGCGGCGGCAGGCCGACGGCGGCCCGTCCCGCGCGCAGTGGTGCCGGCTCAGTGCGCCTCGGCGCCCGGGGACAGGGTCTCCAGCGGTTCGCCGGAGAAGTAGACCCGCAGGGACAGCGCCTCCAGCATCGTCGTGTCGCCCGGCCGGTCCTGGTGGCAGTCCGTGAGACTCTCGGCGGCATGAACCTCGGAGCCGTTGGCCACGGTCTTGACGTCCTTGACCTCGCCGGCGTCGTCGGTCTCGATGATGACGTCGGCCGGAGTGTCCTGGGGGCTTCGGCTTACGCGCCGTGCCTGGGAGAAGGGCGCGGTATGAGGTTGGGGGACCGCCCAGGTCGAGTCCCAGGCCAGGTGCCAGTCGGTCCCGCGCCCCTCGGGCAGGACGACGTCGACCTGATCCAGGGCGCCGTTGATGACCACGAGCATGTCGTCGTCGTTCCAGAGGCGGCCCGAGCGCAGCATCTGGACGACGCGAGTGTGCGGGTCGTGCCAGGAGTCCCCGTCCATCGGTGCGGCATCCGCCCGATACCAGGCCAGGTCCGCGATCGTGTCACCGTCCAGGACCTGTCCGGTGGCGAAGCGCGAGGGACGTGCCACCGGGTGGGTGTGGCGCAGGTGGATGAGGAAGCGCGTCGTGGCGACCAGATCTCGCTGCCAGACCTCCAGGTTCCAGTCCACCCAGGAGAGCACGGAGTCCTGGCAGTAGCAGTTGTTGTTGCCCTGCTGGGTGCGTCCCATCTCGTCGCCGGCCACCAGCATGGGGGTCCCGGCGCTCAGCAGCACGGTGGCCAGCAGGTTGCGCATCGACCGGCGGCGCAGCACTCGATCGGCCCGCCGTTGATGCCTCGACGACGTCCCCTCGAAACCGTGGTTCCAGGAACGGTTGTTGGAGTTGCCGTCGCGGTTGTCCTCCTTGTTGGCCAGATTGTGCTTGTGGTCGTAGACCACCAGGTCGCGCAGGGTGAAGCCGTCGTGCGCGGCCACGAAGTTGACCGAGCCCAGCGGGCCGCGACCGCCGGGGAACTCCCCGTGGCTGAACAGGTCCGCACTGCCCGACAGGCGCGTGGCCAGGTCTCGCAGGTCTGAGCCCAGGCGGCCCTTGAGATCTCCGAGGCGTCATGCAGCCAGAAGGAGCGCGTGGTGTCGCGGAAGTGGTCGTTCCAGTCCTGGAAGGGCTCGGGGAACTGGCCGGTGCGCCAGCCGCCGGGCCCCACGTCCCAGGGCTCGCTGATGAGCTTGACGGTGCTGAGGACCGGGATCCGTGGCGATCGCCGTGAGCAGCGGGTGACGCGGTGAGAACTCCGCGGCGTGGCGTCCCCAGGGTGGTGGCCAGGTCGAAGCGGAAGCCGTCGACGCCGACCTCAGTGACCCAGTAGCGCAGCGAGTCCAGAACCAGCCGGATCGCACCCGTGGCCCGGAAGTCCACCGTGTTGCCGGTGCCGGTGACATCCATGTACTGCGCCGGCAGGGTAGGGGGCGTGCAGGTAGTAGTCCAGGTTGTCCAGGCCGCGCAGGCTCAGGAGGGGCCGTCGACACCGCCCTCACAGGTGTGGTTGTAGACGACGTCGAGCACGACCTCCAGGCCGGCCTCGTGGAGCATGGAGACCATGCCGCGCACCTCGTCCAGGACCGCCTGCGGGCCGGCCGCACGCGCCGCGGCTGTGGCGTAGGAGGGCTCGGGTGCGAAGTAGCTCAGGGTGGAGTAGCCCCAGTAGTTGGTCAGGCCCCGCTTGGTCAGGAAGGGCTCGCTCACTGAGGCGTGGATCGGCAGCAGCTCGATCGTGGTGATCCCCAGGCCCTTGAGGTGCTCGACCGTCACCGAGTGGGCCAGCCCCGCGTAGGTGCCGCGCAGATCCTCGGGCACGCCCGGCAGCTGGTAGGTCAGACCCTTGACATGGGCCTCGTAGATGACGCTGCGCTCGCGGGGCACGCGGGCCCGGAACCACCGGGAAGGTGTCACCGGTGACCACGCCGACGGCGGTGCTGCCGGCCGAGTCCAGGCGTGAGGGCCTCCACGGCTCGGCCGCAGGGACCAGATCATCGGTGACCTCGTGGGCGTAGACGGCCGGCCCCAGGTCCACGTGGCCGTCCAGGGCCCGGGCGTAGGGGTCCAGCAGCAGCTTGCGGGGGTTGTAGAGCAGGCCCTCGTGCGGGTTCCAGGGGCCGTGGGCGCGGTAGCCGTAGCGCTGACCGGCACCAACGCCGGGGACGTGCGCGCTCCACAGGCCCCGCGAGGGCCCGTGCATCCCGATCCGGGTCTCCTCCACCACGGCGCCGTCGGCATCCATGGTCAGCAGGCACAGGTCCACGGCCGTGGCATGCGGGGCGTGGACAGCGAAGTCCGCGCCGTCTCCGTTGAGAGCGACGCCCAGGCCGTGGTCGGGAGCTGCTGGCAGCTCGGCGCGCGGTGCTGGAGCGGGCTCTGGCATCGAAGACATGGGCCCATTGTCCTGGCGGCCGCTGGTTGCTACCACTTGAAGGGACGTGAGGTCTCCCTCTTAGGAGTGCGCCTCGTCGCGTTCAATCCACCCGCCGTGACTGCCTCGTCATCATCGCGTCGTCTTCATCCCTGTCCTGACGCCGTGTCAGGGTGACTGAGCGCTCAGTGGTGAGATGCCGCTGTTATGGCAACCTTAAGCCATGAGAATCGTGGTCTGCATCAAGCACGTTCCTGACGTTCAGTCCGAGCGTCGCATCGAGGACGGTCGCCTCGTGCGCGGCGAGGAGGACGTCCTCAACGAGCTCGACGAGAATGCCGTCGAGGCCGCTGTCTGTCTGGCCGAGGAGGCCGACGGCGAGGTCATCGCCCTGACCATGGGACCCGAAGACGCTGAGGACGGGGTGCGCCGCGCCCTGCAGATGGGGGCCGACTCGGGGTCGTCGTCGCCGACGACGACCTGGCCGGCGCCGACGTCGTCACCACCGCCCGGGTCCTGGCCGCCGCCATCGAGCGCATCGGCGAGATCGACCTGGTCGTCACCGGGATGGCCTCCCTGGACTCCATGACCTCCATGCTGCCCGGCGCCCTGGCCGCAGCCCTGCACCGTCCGGCCGTGACGCTGGCCAACCACCTCGAGGTCGATGGCGGCGCCGTGACCGTCACCCGCACCGTGGGCACCGTCCGCGAGGTCCTCAGCGCGCCGCTGCCCGCGCTCGTCAGCGTCACCGACCAGGCCAACGAGCCCCGCTACCCCAACTTCGCCGCCATGCGCGCCGCGAAGAAGAAGCCCATCGACTTCTGGGACGCCTCCGAGCTCGGACTCCAGATCACCGAGCCGGCCGTCGCCGTCGTCGACGACGAGGCCCGACCCGCCCGTGAAGCCGGCATCATCCGCACCGACGCCGGAGAGGCGGGCCGCGAGCTCGCCACCTGGCTCGTGGAGAACAAGCTCGTCTGACGGCCGGCCGCAGCGCCTGCCCACGTCCCGGCAGGGGCGCTGGACGCCGTCGCGCCGCCCGTCCGCCTCCTACCACTCGCGAAAGAAGCTGATTCCCATGCTCGATGCCCCCCTGCTCGTCCTCGTCGATCTTGAGACCACCGAGGCCACCCCCACCGGCCCCAGCCTGGAGCTGCTCACCGCCGCCCGTGAGCTGACCGGCGGCGACGTCGTCGCCCTGGCCCTCCAGCCCCTGGGCGAGTCCGCCTCAGCGGCCCTGGCCGGCGCCGGAGCCACCCGCCTGCTGTCCGCCGACCTGGGCGAGGCCGCCCACCTGCCCGCCACCGCGGCCGACGCCGTCGTGGCGGCCGTCGGCGCCGTCCAGCCCGCCGCGGTCCTGGTCGTCTCCGACTACCGCGGCAAGGAGCTGGCCGGACGGGCAGCCGTTGTGCTCGGCTCGGCCTGCGTCTCCGACGTCACCGCCCTGGAGGCCGCCGGCACCGAGCTGCGTGCCTCCAAGCTGGTCCTGTCCGGCTCCTGGTCCACCACCGCCGGCGTCGCCTCGGGCGGCTCCGCACCGATCATCGCCGTGCGCCCCGGGATCGCCGAGGTCGCTGCGGCCGAGGGCGCGCCCCTGACGGCCGAGCCCCTCGAGGTTCCCCGTCAGCGCCGAGGCCGCCGCCGTGCACCTCGTCTCGCGCGAGGCCACCTCCGTGGCCTCCGGCCCCGCCCTGAGCGAGGCGCGCACCGTCGTCGTGGGCGGCCGCGGCGTGGACGGCGACTTCGACCTGGTCCGCTCCCTGGCCCAGCCACTCGACGCCGCCGTCGGTGCCACCCGTGTGGCCTGCGATGAGGGCTGGATCGAGCGCAGCGCCCAGATCGGTCAGACCGGCGAGACCATCTCCCCGCGCCTGTACATCGGCCTGGGCGTCTCCGGGGCCGTCCACCACACCAGCGGCATCCAGGGGGCCGGCACCGTCGTCGCCATCTGCGACGACTCCGAGGCCCCGATCTTCGAGATGGCCGACTTCGGCGTCGTCGGCGACGTCACCGAGGTCGTGCCCCAGCTCGTCGAGGAGCTCGCCAAGCTGCGCGGCTGAGTCTCGCTTGAACGCCCCGGACTCGCTCGCGGTCGGGCGGGACGTCAGGCGACGGGGTGGCTGGAGGCCGGTGCGGACGCGACGGTCGCTTGGGCCAGGACCTGGTCGCCGTCGTCGCCGCCGTAGATGACCAGGCTCTGACCGGCGGCCACGCCACGCAGGGGCGTGGCCAGCTCGGCGCGCAGGAGGCCCTGTGCTGCATCGACGCGGACCCTTGCCGGGACCGGGCGGCCGTGGGCGCGCACCTGCACGCTGGCCTCCTGCCAGCCGACGGCGGGGGAGTCGTCAGAATCTGTGGTGCCGGTGTCGGGGCCGGTGGTGAGCGGCTCGGGGTCGGCGAGCAGAACGAGTCCGTCGCCCTCGACCGCGGTGCGGCTGAGCAGCTCCTCGGGGCCGACGACGACTTCGTTGGTGGCCGGGCGCGTCTCGATGACGTAGCGGGGGCGGCCGTCCTCGGCCGGGTGGGACAGGCCCAGGCCCTTGCGCTGGCCGACGGTGAAGCCGAAATAGCCCTGGTGGGTGCCCAGGACCTCGCCGTCGGGGGAGACCATGGTGCCCTCGTGGGCGCCGAGCGAGCGGGTCAGGAAACCGCGGGTGTCGCCGTCGGCCACGAAGCAGATGTCGTAGGAGTCCGGCTTGGAGGCCACCGGCAGGCCCCGGGCCTCGGCCTCGGCGCGCACCTGTGCCTTGGAGGGGGCATCCCCCAGGGGGAAGAGGGCCCTGGCCAGGCCCTCGCGGCCGGAGACGGCCAGGACATAGGACTGGTCCTTGGCGGCATCGACGGCGCGGCGCAGCGTGAGACCCTCGGGGTCACCGGGGCGGCCGGAGGAGGCGCCGCCGCTCAGGCGCGCGTAGTGGCCGGTGGCGACGGCGTCGAAGCCCAGGGCCAGGGCCCGCTCCAGGAGGGCGTCGAACTTGACGCGCTCGTTGCAGCGCACGCAAGGGTTGGGGGTGCGCCCGGCGCGGTACTCGTCGAGGAAGTCGGCCACGACTCGCTCCTCGAACTCCTCGGACAGGTCCCACACGTAGAAGGGGATGCCCAGGATCTGGGCGGCCCAGCGGGCGTCGGCGGAGTCCTCGATGGAGCAGCAGCCGCGTGAGCCCGAGCGGGTCTGGGCCCGGTTGCGGGTCAGGGCCATGTGGACGCCCACGACCTCATGACCGGCGCCGACGGCGCGCGCCGCGGCCACGGCGGAGTCGACTCCACCGGACAGGGCAGCCAGGACGCGCACGAGGATCTCCTTCAGACAGGCGGGTAGATGATGCAACGGCCGTGGCAGGCTACCGCAGGTTGACGCTGGTGGGGAGTTGGGAACAGTGAGGTAGGTGGCGCTGGGATATATTGATCCCAGATGAAGGAGCCCGATGACTGACGAGTACGCCATTGACGCCCCCAGCTTCGCCCGGACCCTGCGCGATCAGCGCAGCACGCGGATGAAGGGAGGCCTGTACCACCTCAACCAGGTGCTCATGGCGTACAACTCCAACCGTATCGAGGGCAGCCGGCTCGATGAGGAGCAGACCCGGTTCATTTATGAGACCCGCACCATCACGGGAGAGAACGTCGCCGTTGACGACGTCGTGGAGGCGGTCAACTCCTTCGAGCTGTTCGATGAGATGATCGACCGCCTCGGTGAGCCGATCACCGCCGAGACGATGAAGGACTACCACCGAGTTCTCAAGCAGGGGAACCGCAGATGCGCGACGGCCTTCATTCGCCGTCGGGGACTACAAGCGCGTTCCCAACGTGGTGGGTGGGCGCGAGACTGTGGCACCCGAGCACGTCGCGCTCGCCATTGACGATCTCATTGCACGCACTCCGGCGAGAATGACCTTTTGACGACATCGCCGACTTCCACCATCGCTTCGAGGCCATCCACCCCTTTCAGGACGGCAACGGTCGAGTGGGGCGGATCATCATGTTCCAGCAGTGCCTGGACAACGGCATCATGCCCTTCATCGTGCTCGACTCGACCAAGGCCTTCTACTACCGGGGTCTGAATGAGTACGAGCGGGAGCCGGGGTTCCTGCGAGAGACCTTCAGGTCCCTCCAGGACGACTACTACGCGCGCTTCGCCAGGTTCGTTGAGATGACCTCGGGGGAGTGAGGGGTGAATGAGATGTCACTGCTTTCTCATCTCTCGGACACGGTACGGATAAGCCTCGGTGGTTCCATAGACGATGTTCCTGAATGTGTCGAGAAGGCCCTTCTCGATTCCATCATGTTGACGTGATGAGGTGATGGTCATCCGTGCCTGCATGAGCAAGCCTGTTCATTCTCGAAAGGAGTCGTGATGCTGAGCGTGTGGTTCCCCCTCTTGACTACCGTCTTCATGCTGGTCGTAGTGATCGCCGTGGCACCCGCCAGAGGCCACTCGATGACGAAGCCCGAACGGGAGCGACTGTTCTTCCGGCAGACCTACGGCTTGTCGATCGATCGCATGCTCTCGGAGAGCCCGCTGGATCGTGACGAGGTGCGGCGCCTGCGCGACTCCGGGAGAAGAGACGGGCGTGTGCGAGCCATCAGGTACGTACGAAAATGGGATCCCGTCCCTTTGGAGATCGCCGCTCAGTTCGTCGACCGAGTGTGAGAGGGGCTACGTGCTGGATCGGGAACTGCGTTCTTTGTCCAGGACGTACTTTTCCCCCAAACGACTGCTGACGGACACCAGTCGTTTGGAGGATAACGCAGTCCTCGATCACCAAGTACGTCCCCGATGACCAGGAACTCGAGCTCCAGAGCGGATGGCTGGCTGTCCGGTGCTGTTGCGTAGCCGTTGAGGGGTGCTCACCGGGCTGCGAACTCGTAACCGGCGCGAATGAGGTCCCTGAGCCAGTCGCTCTGCGCGGCCTCCATCGTCTTGACAACGACGTGGTGGTTCCACCTGTTGGCACTGACCTGGTCGACGCGGTGGACGTGCGGGTCCTCCACGGGGCGGTCGAGCCTCACGTTGAGGAACAGGGTGCCGTCGCCCGTCCTCTCATAGGCCCAGACCCACAGGAACTTCCGGTTGACGGAGAAGCTCACCTGGGCCGTCAGGTGCTTCGTGACGGAACCGAGCGAGAGGACGTAGGACTCGATTGCCGCATACATGGCGGCCGACGCCGGCTTACCGCCGAAGTCGCCGATCATCTTGTTCGAGGCGGTTGGCATGCGGTGCTCCTCATCTGGGAGGTCGTGGGCAGATCACGTTGGGTGCCACTGGACACTGAGGCCATACTGCAACATCGCCCTGGTGTTCGTGTCGTAGGGCAGGTGTAGGGATGTAGGTGTAGGTCAGACGGACCTACCTCAACGAGGAGTCCCTACATGTCAATGATTACCCTTCAGCACCTGCTTGATGCCTGCAGCCCGGGCGGAGCCAGCGTTCTGACCTCAGTCACCCCCTTGGAGCCTGCGGCTGGCCCTCATGCCTCAGTCGCTCCGGCCAAGTTCGTCTCCGGCAGCAAGTCCGTGTTCGCCTATGAGCGGCGCTTCTGGAATGGGGAAGCCGTCACCGCTGTCCTCATCGACTCCAAGCAGTCCCAGAACAACAGGTTAGAGGCAGCTGTGTCAGCTGCCATCGCGGACGAGGACCCCGTACTGACCCGCACTCCACGCATTGAGCTCCGCTTCGAGGACGGCCAGGTCTACAGCGACCTCGACCTGCCGCACCGGGCCTTCGACGGGCAGATCCGAGCCGGCACCATCAACGGAGAACCGGTGACCCTCGGTTCAGGAGTTTCAAAGCTCCGTGATGCCACGGTGAACCATGCGCGCCCGTTGTTGGAGCGCAGCCCGATGACACTTCTGCTCGGCGGCTGGGACGCCAGTCGCAAGACTCACCAAGGGCGTTACCGCAGCATCCTCGTTGGCGAAATCATCGGCATCCTCGCGGACCAGGAAGGGGGCCCGGAGGCCAACCAGTCCAAGCGCGGAGGAGCACGCATTGACCCCGTGGGGATGCGGATTGATCTGGGGGACAAGGAGCGCAAGGCGATTGCTGAGGCTCAGAAGCACGAGTTGTCTGCGAGCACACATAAGAGTGCTTCCGGTAAGAACGGGAAGGCATCGACTTTGGGACTTGGCGGTATCCCGCCGTCACTGGAGCAGCTCGGCGGTGTCACCTGTCAGGCGATCATCCGTTCCCACGTGTTGAGCTTTGCTGCGCTTCGTGCCCTGCGCTTCGACTCTCCGACGCCGGAAGGCGACGTCGCCTGTCGAGCGCTGCTGGCCGCACTGGCTCTCAACGGCCTGGCGCGTTCCGACGCCGAGCTCCTCCTACGGGCCAACTGTGACCTAGTGGAGGCTGGCCCCGCAGTTGTCACTCTGGACAAGCGCTACGGGCAGAAGGAGAGCTTCGAGCCACTGAGCATCGACCAGGCTCAGGAGTTGCTGAGCGCTGCCATCGACCATGCGACTCAGGTGGCGAACCTGACTTGGGATGGTTCGGTCCTCGGCGTTGAGGGAAATCCGGCGATTCTGGCCGCTGCGGCTGACGACGCGCAGGATGACTGATGGCTCCCGCTAGTGTTACCGCGCACTTTCCGCTCGGTGTCTACCACGGGCATGCAGCAGACGGCAGCCCCGAGCCGTTCCCTTCGCCGGCTCGGTTGTTCTCTGCATTCGTGAGTGCCTCCCACACCGGGGGCACTGCGGGCAATGATGGCCAGGTGGCCCCTGATATCGATGAGGCGTTGATCTGGCTGGAGAACCACCCTCCTCACGGTCTGCATATCCCGAGCACGGCTCCAGTTCAGTCAGGCAATAGAGTCGCCTACCGGAAGACGGGCACGATCGAGAAGAATCAGCCTAAGACCGCAGCCAAAGCCATCTCCGACGGCTACGCGATCAATGGTGAGATCGGCTGGATCTGGGATGACATGCCAGACGGTGTTCGTGATGCGCTCTCTCGGCTGTGCGAGGACGTGCCGTGCCTGGGAGAGATGGACAGTCCCGTGGTCATGAGCATCGAGACCATGGAGGCGAACTGGCGGCTCGATCCTGCCGCAACCGCCTTCACTCCTGGAGGCCTGCGCGTGCAGATTCCCGCACCGGGGCGAACCCGTGTGCTCCACGAGCTGCATTCTCAGTCCCGGCCACCTAAAGCCCCGACTGCATCCGCAGACAGGTTCCGTCCCTCGGGAGACTCCGTCAGGGCATTCCCCACCTCCGAGGAGTGCTTGCGGACTGCCAGGTATGCGGAGGTGGGACCGTTGAGACGTCCCGATGGCGATCATTCTCCTTGGAGTGATGTCCTGATCTTCTTGGCCGACGACGGTATCGGGCGGGAAATCACCCCGGAACGCAGGGTGAGCTGGTGCGTTGCCTTCCACCGGGCGCTTGTGGCCCGTATTGGTGATGGGGCACCTGCGCTCGTCACCGGGCGATACCACGAAGGGCTGACAAGGCCAGCCAATCGGCTGGCTATCCAGTACGTTCCCGCGTCTGTGCTCGCTCAGTCAGTGGTCGGAACGGAACTCGACGTTCCAGGTGCCTTCCTCATCATGCTGCCCTCCGACGTCAGCGACGACGACGAGGGAGTCGTCCTCAGAGCCCTGGCGGGGATGACTCGGTTGAACTACCGCAGAGATGAGGCGCCGGCGAGATTGCGTCCGGTAGGGGAGGTTTTCGACGCACAGGCTTTTGGCGCCCACCTGCTCAGGGAACGCGGCGTCTGTGGTCCCCGACGCCGGTGGCCGTGCCTGAGGTGACTCGCCAGCGAGGGGACTGGAGCTTCGAGGACGCGATCCTCCTGTCCCTCGGATTCGTCTGGCGCGATCGCCTCGATGCCGCTCCCAAAGGCACCCAGGGCTACCGCTCACTGGTGGCACAGGTACGTGAACGTGGAGCAGGAGTGATGTGGCGCCACCGTGTCACGAGAAATCCGAGCTTATACGTCCACAAGATGCCGCAGGGCGTCACCGCTCAGCCCTACACGGCGCTCATCAGTGCTGGGGACCTCTTGGCGGATACGGGGTTGGCCGCTGTCGGGCAGAGCCGCCACCTGGGCGGGGGGGCTGCTGGTACCGGCTGATCTGCCCACCGAACTGGCGCAGAACGTGTTGGGGAGGCGGCCATGATAGCCATCGAGGACTTCGGAGACTTCTTCGAGGCGGTTCACGGAGTTGGGAAGCGGCCGTTCTCGTGGCAGGAGGATCTGCTGAGGCACCTGGTGAATACCGGGACCTGGCCGGAGCAGATCGTTGCGCCAACAGGCGCCGGCAAGTCATCGGTTGTGGAGATGCACGTCTTCGCAGTGGCTCTGTTCGCGGTTGGTGCCGCGAAGCGTGTCCCCAGAAGACTGGCCGTGGTGGTCAACCGCAGGGCGCTGACCGACTCTCACGCTGCGCGCGCGCGGCGAGGATACGGTGCCTCCTGGAGGAAGCGCCCGCGGATGACTCGATCCTCAGCCGTGTACGCGACGCCCTGGTGGGGCTGCGTGTGCTTGAGGCCGAGGACCGCGCACCGCTGGTCACCGCCACGATGCGTGGTGCGGCGGCCACGGATCGGGCCTGGCTCAATGCCCCGGAGGCGTGCGCGGTGCTGTGCATGACGCCGGCGATGTGGGCGTCGAGCCTGCTGTTCCGCTCGTACGGAGCTTCCCGGCTGGCGCGCCCCAGGTTGGCGGGGATGCTGGCCCTCGATACTGCGGTGGTGGTTGATGAGGCCCACCTGAGCCGCCAGATCCTTGTGACTGCGCGGAGGGTGGGGCAGTTGTGCGTTCCAAGTGCGCAGCGGCTCGGAATCCCGGCGCTCCAGACTGTGGAGATGACGGCCACGCCCTCAGGCGACGCGACAGACGTCATCGGCGTCACAACGGAGTCGCTGGCTCGCGATATCCGGTTGGCCGCTCGGGTACGGGCACCTAAGTCGCCTCGGTACGTGGAGACTACCGAATGGCCTATCAACGGGAAGATGACGAAGGCCTATTGCGATGAGTTTGTCTCTCGGGTGCTCGCCGCTGTTGAGGATGCGCGCGAGTTCCTCCCCGATGGCCCTCGGACGGTGGGGTGTGTCCTCAACCGGGTGGACAGCGCAGTTCAGGTGGCGAAGGCCCTCGACGAGCAGGGGCTGAACTGCCGGCTGTGGGTGGGGCGCATGCGCCCCTGGGACCTGGAACGTATGAGGTCGGAGGTGCCTGGACTCTTCGACGTCTCAGGAGCACAGGGCGTGGACGTCCTCGTAGCAACCCAGACCATCGAGGTCGGGGTCGACCTGGACCTGACCCATATGGTGACTGAGCTCGCCTCCGCTAGTGCCCTGGCTCAACGCGCCGGCCGGGTCAACCGGCTGGGACGGCGTGACCGCGCATGGTTCACCGTCATCGGCCCTCCGAGGGGAAGCAGCGTTGAGCAAAGACGCACTGCCGTACCGGAAGGATGACCTGCTCACCGCTCGCACCTGGATTCTGGACCGTGCCGATGACGGCGACCTGTCTCCTCTCGCGGTCAGCGAGAAGTTGAAAGCACCGCCTGCGGAGTCTCCACGCCGCCTGCTGTACCAGAGGCCTGAGCCCTGGGATGCGGCCCTGTGGTCGAAGACGTCGATGAGGCTCGTCGTCGAACCGGAACTCGACCTGTGGATCCGTGATGACCTCGACCCCGAGACCGGAACAGTGGGGCTCGTCCTGAGGGATCTGAAGGATCTGCCTGAGGTGACGGCGTGCGAAACCTTGGTGACTGAGGTGCCCCCGCAGGACCGCGAGGTCTACCCCATGACCATCGCCACCGCGCGGAAGGTGGTGCAGCGGCTGAGAGAGCATACGGACCATCCTTTGGGTCGGTCGGTGTTGTGGCGAGACGGGTTGGTCCTGCCCCAGTGGCAGGCGATGGTCCTCGAGGACGAGGGGGGGGAGACAAGATCGCGTCTCGTGCGCTTCGCCCCGGCGACCTCCTCATTCTGGATGCCTCGATACCGCTTCTGACCTCCGGAGTTGTCACAGACGCTGGTGAGGAACGGGGCGAGCCGGTTCCCCACGGGGAACTTGACGGTGTTGTCGATGTCGTGACCGATTCCGATGAGTTGCGCCGGCTGGCGGATCTGGAACCGGATGAGCTGAGTGACATGTTTCCGGGGGAGACAGTGGTGTGGTCTCCAGGTCGGGATGAGGGCGACGTACCGGCATGGATGGTGAGGCGCAGCACCGTGACACCGGACGATGATTCCGACGACCGTTCCACCTGGTCCGTGAGCCACCGGGTGCTCCTTGCGGACCACAACGCGGCGGTCTCCCGCCCGTGCGGAGGCGCTGGCCGACGGCCTCGATATTGAGCCGATGCCTGCAACGGCCTTGACTGAGGCCGGGACTTGGCACGACGTCGGAAAGAACGATGCCCGTTTCCAGAGGCTCCTGTGGCGGGGTGATCCCGATGGCAGGGAGGTGCTTGCCAAGAGCGGGGGCCGCAGTACATCGCTGGCGGCCGTGCGCCGCGCATGGGCCGATGCTGGACTTCCCGCGGGATGGCGCCATGAGTTGGCCTCCGCGGCCGCCTACTGGGAGCAGACTGAGCCCAACGGCGTCGAGCGGGAGCTCCGGGACCTGGTCACCAGGCTGGTGGGAACCAGTCATGGTCGTGGCAGGCCCCTGTTCGACCACGACCCGGCCACGGCCGGGCCCGACCACACCGGTGCCTTGAAAGAACTGGTGGGTGAAGGCGAGTGGGAGTCATTGATCGCCGCACCGACAGGCAGTGGGGTCATTGGGGGACCGCCTACCTCGAGGCACTGCTGCGTGCCGCCGACTGCACGATCTCCAGGGAAGGGAAGTGATGGGGATGATTCTTAGCGGAGAGGTCACCAGTGCGCTGACCACCTTCGCCGGGCTTGGACTGGCGCTCATCCTGGAAGGTGACGGAGCCGAGCGCGTCCGGCTCGGCTGGACTGACGCTGCTGAGCCTCAGATGGTTGTCACCGCCGACGGCTACGACGACGAGGCCATCGCGGTTGCTGTTCATGAGCACGCCACGGCACGCGCGGTTTCGGGAAGTTGGATTGACTGCAATCTTCATGCCGCGCCTTGGAACGGAAATAGCGCCCTCTTCAGTCCGCGGGTGAAAGCGCCTCAGTCTCTACCACAGTGGCGGTCTCTGCAGACTGAGCGGTTGCAAAGGATCGATCACGAGGTGGAGGACAAGGAACAACTCAAGCGTGACATTGATCTTGAACTGATAGGAGCGCTAGGGGAACCTGCCTACTGGCGTTTTGCCAACAACGGTCCTAGACCGGATGAGGGGGCAAACCGATGGGAGATGAAGACGCGTAACCGTGGTGAGGACTTCATTCGCAATCGGCTGCGACAGCTAGCTCAGATTGTCGCCGATCGGGATGCTAGTGCCATTGCCTCTGGGCTCATTGGCCAGAGCGTCAAGGATGAGGCTTACAAAGGGAAGCGCTCGGACGAGTCCAGGACTGCGACTGGGCTGACCTCGCCACGGTTTACCGACAGTGCGCTCGCCTGGTGTGCTCTGTGGGGGATCTCGTCGTTCCCTGTCATCCACCGACTCATGGGGGCCTCCGTCACCGCCGGGGCAGTACCGATTGGCAAAGTTCACCCCGATGCACCTGGTGCTCCCAGTACTCGTCGGGGCTCATACGCTGGGAAGGTGGCAGGCAGTGGTGGTCTCAGAACAGGTCATTCAGGCTGCGACGAGCAGGGAATCGGCTGCTGCAGCGAGATCGGCATGCGCGTGGCTTGCAGCGCACGGTGCCCGAGCGACCCTGACGTTCCACGTCAACGTCAGTGATAACCCCAATGCTCCGGAGCGTTCGCTGGGTGCGGGGAGGCTGGAGGCGCTGAACTGAACAAGGATCGGCCGTCCTTGAATCGGAGCGCCAGGGCGGCTGGCAGTCATGCATGGTGGGCGCCGGCACAGTTGCCTGTGTGGGCGCCCGCCAATGCGGTGAATTCTTTGCTGTTCCGACCTATGTCCTGAAGGTTCCTCAGGACGCGCCCAGGTGGTGGGGCTGACGTATCGCCACCGTTATATCTGTCAAAGGAGACAGATCATCGAGGGCACAGATGATGGTCCGCTGACCGTTGTGGAGTACAAGGCCACTCTGGTACGGCGCCGCCCTGAAGTCACCTACGCCAACCGGCTCCAGCTCGCGCTTCAGACTCTTTGTCTCAAGGAGATGGGGCGAGAGGTCCAAGGGGCAGAGGTCTACTTCACCGGGCATCGCCGGCGAGTGGAGGTCGCCTTGACCGATGCTGACTTCGCCCGGGCGGAGGAGGCGGTCGCACGTACGCGTCGTCTGATTGGGGCACCGCAGACGCCTGAGCCGCCTGATGATGACTGTCGATGCCAGTGGTGCTCCCACGTTTCGGTGTGCCTGCCTTCTGAACATCGATATGAGAACGCCCGACGGCGGGTTGTTGCCTCCGCCCCCGACGCCCAGATCCTCCACGCGGCCACCGCAGGATCGAGGGCGTCTCTCAACAGTGGACGAGTCGAGGTCGCTAAAGCCGGAGAGAGCGTCTTCTCAGCGTGCCGATTGAACGGGCACTCGGTCTGGTAGTCCATGGGAATGTCGACGTCTCGTCGGCTCTGCTGCGTGAGTTGTGCTGGCGCGACCGGTGTGTGGTGTGGTGCTCGTGGTCCAGCCGAGTGATCGGCTGGTCGCAGGGCGCGGATTCTCCCAATGGACTTCAGCGGGTGCGCCAGCATGTTGCCAGCGCCGAGGGACGGCTGGACATCGCCCAGCAGATGGTCTCAGCAAAGATCGCGAACCAGGCGACGCTGCTCCGGCGCAACGGTGAGGCCGCTGATGCCGTGGAGCGAATGCGTCGCCTGCAACGTGACGCCGTCTGCGTGCAGTCGTTGGCGGACTTGCTCGGAGTTGAGGGTGAAGCTGCCGGGCTCTACTTCGATTCCTTCCCGACGATGCTCACTGGCAATACGGCGGCCTTTGCAGCCTCCCGGTGGAGGGGGAAGACGACGCCGACCAGCGCCCGACCCCGCCAATGCGGCCCTGGACTACACTTACGCCCTGCTTCTAGGAGACTGTATTCGCTCACTGGTGGCCTGCGGTCTGGATCCACATGCCGGCTTCCTTCACTCCAGTTCCCGTAACAAGCCCGCCCTGGCGCTCGACCTCATGGAGGAGTTCAGGGCGCCGGTGGCAGATTCTGTTGTCGTGCGTGCCTTTCGCAACGGTGAACTGACTGAGCAGGACTTTTCAGTAGAGATGGGAAGTTGCAGGATGACAGATCGTGGGCGCAAACAGCTGATCTCCCGGGTTCGAGCGCCGCATCGAGACTTCCTTCCGACACCCGGTCTTTGGTTACGACGTCACCTGGCGACGAGCCATTGAGGTCCAGGCGCGACTCGTGCTCGGGACCATCGATGGGACTCAAGCAGCCTACAAGGGAGTGAAGGTGCGCTGATGCGTGATGATGTCAGACGTGTTCTCGTGGCCTACGACGTCCCGTCCGACCGGGCCGAACGCGGGTGGCGAAGACTCTGTTGAAGTACGGGGACCGCATCCAGTACTCCGTGTTCGTCGTGGATGCGGCGCCGGCCAAGCTCCTGCGGATGCGGGGCGAGCTGGAAGGAGTCATCAAGGCGGACGAGGACTCCGTGCTCCTGTGCGACGTCGGCCTGCTGTCCTCAGTCGATGAACAACGATTCTCCTATGTCGGCCTGACCAGGACGATCACGCCAGAGGGGCCGCTTATCGCCTGATGCGAGCGCTCCGGTGCTCGAGGATCCCCGGGCAGTGCTCGCAGCGGTACAACGTTGAAACGGCGCGGAATCTGTGAGGTAGGGTGAGGAGTGGGGTGGCTGAGCGGGAGTCCGAGCGCGGAGCGCTCGCGAAGTCTCCTCAGATGTGCGTGGTGGCGGGCTATACTGAGCGGGCCGTTGCAGTTCCTTCGGGAACTGCACTTCATTGAGGCATCGAGTACGCGCCGACAGAGGCGAAGGACATCAAGTTGCAGTTCCTTCGGGAACTGCACTTCATTGAGGCTTGTTGTCCATGACGCGGAACAGGGCCGTCATCATCAGGTTGCATTTCCTTCGGGAACTGCACTTCATTGAGGCATGATCTCACCAGTGCCACCCGTGCCAATGTCCACGTCGCAGTTCCTTCGGGAACTGCACTTCATTGAGGCCATGGTCACAGCGCGGCGCTCATCGCGGCGTGGCGGCCGCAGTTCCTTCGGGACCTGCACTTCATTGAGGCATGGACTCCTCGGAGACCGGACTGGAGGCCGCCCGTCGCAGTTCCTTCGGGAACTTCACTTCATTGAGGTGACAAGATCGCCCCGAAGACCCTGACCGCCTACCGAAAGTAGCAGTTCCTTAGGGAACTGCACTTCAATGAGGCGAGAAGATCACCTGGAAGCCAGGCGCCGTCGAGATGTCGCAGTTCCTTCGGGAACTGCACTTCATTGAGGCACGGTCATGGGAGCGTTCATCACCGCCTACGCACGGGCCGCATTTCTTTCGGGAACTGCACTTCATTGAGGCGCCACCACCGTCCATCGTTCCCAGGGCCGCACCGTGGAGTCGTAGTTCCTTCGGGAACTGCACTTCATTGAGGCATGTGGGAGGCCCTGTACCAGCAGCACCCGACCCAGGTCGCAGTTCCTTCGGGGGCTGCACTTCATTGAGGCGCCACCACCATCCACCGAGTTCAGGGAAGCACCGTCGTCGTAGTTCCTTCGGGAGCTGCACTTCATTGAGGCATGGTGACGACGAAGGATAAGCATGGGATGTCGCGTTGCAGTTCCTTCGGGAACTGCACTTCACTGAGGCAGGTGGGGATTGATATGCCTATCGCGGCTAGTGATCCCCACTTACTGCTTTTTGTGCGTCACCTTCCAGGCGCGCCTGGCCCCCTCCAGGGCGGCGGGCAGGGCGGCGAGCAGGCGCTCGACGTCGTCGGGGCCCGTCTCCCGGCCCAGGGAGCAGCGCAGCGTGGAGCGGGCCGGCCCCTCATCGAAGCCCATTGCCAGGAGCACGTGACTGGGCTGGGTGACCCCGGCGTGGCAGGCCGACCCCGCCGACGCATCGATCCCTGCCAGGTCCAAGGCCATGAGCAGCGCCTCGGCGTCGGCCTCCTCGAACCACAGGTGCGCCGTCGAGGCCACATGATCGGCATCCTCCGGCAACGTGGCGTGAACGCCCGCAAGCCCTCCGGCCCCCTCCAGGATCCGACGTCGCAGCGCCGCCAGCCGGGCCTCCTGCTCCTCCCGCTCGGCGACCGCCAGCTCCACCGCCAGGGCCAGCGCCCGGGCCGCCACCACGTCCTGAGTGCCTGAGCGGAGTCCCCGCTCCTGACGGCCCCCGCCCGTGGCCGGCGTCAACGCCAGGTCGCGGCGAACCACCAGGGCCCCCACGCCCACCGGCGCCCCCAGCTTGTGCCCCGTCAGGCTCATCGCATCCAGGCCCCAGCCATGGAAGTCCACCGGAACCTTCCCCAGTGCCGCCACCACGTCGGAGTGGATGGGCACGTACCCGCTCTCGCCGGGACGCCTGCCGCCACTGGCCTCCCGCACGCGCTCCACCAGCGCCGCCATGTCCTGCACCACGCCGGTCTCATTGTTCGCCGTCATCACCGACACCAAGGATGCGGGGGAATGGTCGGTACTGCCCGCCGGCACCAGCGCCCGATCCACCGAGTCGAGCTCGACCCGCCCCGCGCCGTCAACCTCCAGCAGGCTCAGCCCGCCCCTCAGCTGTTCCACGGCGGTGCGCGCCGAGTCCAGAACCGCCGGGTGCTCAATCGGAGAGACCACCAGCCGCCCGCCCGGCACCGCGCGCGCCCGCCCCGAGACCACCAGGGCATCGGCCTCCCGTCCCACCGGAGGTCAGCAGCACCTCATGCGCATCCACCCCCAGGGCACTGGCCAGGCGGGCACGCGCTTGCGCCAGCAGGGCCCCCACCCGCCGGCCCGCAGTGTGCTGCGCACTCGGATTCGCCCAGCCACCCAGCCCACTGGCCAGGTCCTCGGCAACCTGCTGGGCGACCTCGGGACGGACCGGGGCCGAGGCGGCATGATCGAGATAGGTGCGCACGCCCCCAGCCTAGACGGCGGCACCGGCGGCCAGCATGGTCCGCCCGCGGCCTCCGCGCCGCCCGCACACCGCCCGCCTTCTCGCAGAACGCCTCGCCCCTCGCCCCGGCAGCCGCCCGAGTCCCATATTCATCTCCTATTGGTATGGGCGCGCCCATGTGCGCCTCGAAGCAGGGGGTGGGAGAGTGACCCCATGCGCACCGACCAGCTCGCCCTGTCCCGCTCCGCCACCGACCGCGACGCCGAGCGACGCAGCGAGCCCGGGCTGCTGGAGCGCCTCGCCGCCGACCCCGACACCCGCCTGCTGCTGGTCGACGCCCGTGGCCGCGTGGCCCTGACCGGCCCGGCCATCCACCCCGACCTGCCCGACGACGGCCTCACCCCACCCAGCCTCATCGGCAGCCCCGGCGCCACCGCCTGGGAGGGCCCCGGCACCCGCAGCGGCTGGGGCCTGCCCGACCTGCGCGTCGGCTACCTCGGAGCCTCCACCCCCACTCGCTGTCCCGACCTGACCGTCCTCTACATGGGCCGCGAGCTCGCCGACGACGCAGCCTCCACCGGCCCCGCCTGGATCGCCGTCGTCGTGCCCCAGGCCCTCGAGGGTCCCCGACGCCCCCGAGCCGCCCGCCACCGGCTCCGACGCCGAGGGCACCGCCGTCGATCACCCCGACCTGCGCCGCCTGCTGGAGCGCTACCCGCTCTCCGCCCTGCGAGCCATGGGCGCCCAGATGACGGCCCGCGACGCCGGCCTGGCCACCACGGCCACCGCTCTGGCCGCCTGGCACGCCCGCTCCGCCTACTGCCCGGGCTGCGGCGGACGCACCGAGATCATTGAGGCCGGCTGGGCCCGGCGCTGCTCCGACTGCGCCACCGTCCACTTCCCGCGCACCGACCCGGCCGTCATCATGGCGGTCACCGATACCTCCGACCGCCTCCTCCTCGTGCGCGGCGTCGCCTGGGCTCCCCGGCGCTACTCGGTCGTGGCCGGCTTCGTCGAGGCCGGCGAGTCCGTGGAGGCGGCCGTGGCCCGGGAGGTATGGGAAGAGGCCGGGCTGCGCGTGGCCGACGTCGAGTACCTCGCCTCCCAGCCCTGGCCCTTCCCGCGCTCCCTCATGCTCGGATGCCGCGCCCGCCTGGCCCCCGGCGAGGACCGGCCCCGACCCCGACGGCCAGGAGGTCGTCGAGGCCCGCCTCGTCTCCCGTGACGAGCTCACCGCGGCTGCCGACGACGGCAGCATCCTCCTGCCCGGCCCCACCTCCATCGCCAGACTCCTCATCGAGGACTGGTACGGCGGCCCCATCGTCAGCTGACGCACCCCGCCCGGGCAAAGGACCGTCGATTCCTGTCGCCTCCCCGTGGCAGGCTGGTACCGATGAGCCTGACCACCCCCCACCCCGCCCCTCTCGAGGTATCCAGGGCTCCTGGAGGCCCTCGACCCCGACCAGCGCGAGGTCGCCGAGCACCTCGAAGGCCCCTGTGTGTCCTGGCGGGCGCAGGCACCGGCAAGACCCGGGCCATCACCTATCGCATCGCCCACGGCGTGGCCACCGGCGCCTATCAGGCCACCCAGGTCCTGGCCGTCACCTTCACCGCCCGCGCCGCCGGCGAGATGCGCTCGCGCCTGGCCGACCTCGGCGTCCCCGGCGTCCAGGCCCGCACCTTCCACGCCGCCGCCCTGCGTCAGCTCACCTACTTCTGGCCCACCGCCATCGGCGGGCGCCGCCCCGATATCCAGGCCCATAAGGCGCCCCTGGTCGGCGCCGCCGCCCGTCGCCTGGGCCTGCCCACCGACCGGGCCACCGTGCGGGACCTGGCCGCCGAGGTCGAGTGGGCCAAGGTCACCATGACCCTGCCCGAGGACTACGCCCAGGCCGCCGTCGTCGCCGGTCGCACCGGCGTGGCCGGGCAGGAGGCGGCCACGGTCGCCCAGGTCCTGTCCCTCTACGAGGAGGCCAAGAGCGAGCGCGGCGTCATCGACTTCGAGGACGTGCTCCTGCTGACCATCGGGATCCTCCTGGACCGCGAGGACGTCGCCGCCCAGGTGCGCGGCCAGTACAGCACTTCGTCGTCGATGAGTACCAGGACGTCTCCCCGCTCCAGCAGCGCCTGTTGGACCTGTGGCTGGGACGGCGTCGCCAGTTGTGCGTCGTGGGGGACGTCTCTCAGACCATCTATTCCTTCACCGGCGCCACGCCCGCCTTCCTCACCGGTTTCGCCACCCGCTACGAGGGGGCGCGCACCGTGCGCCTGAGCCGCGACTACCGCTCCACCCCGCAGGTCGTCTCCCTTGCCAACCGGGTCCTGTCCCGCTCGCGGCGTGGGGGCGGCGGTTTGCATCTGCCCGCCGGCGCCGTCGAGCTGGTCGCCCAGCGGCCCAGCGGCCCAGCCGTGCGTTTCGAGACCTACGACGATGACATCGCCGAGGCCGAGGGCGCCGTCGCTCAGGTGCGCCGCCTGCAGGCCGCCGGGGTCCCCCTGAGCGAGATCGCGATCCTGTACCGCACCAACTCCCAGTCCGAGGTCTTCGAACAGGCCCTGGCCGGAGCCCAGATCGGCTACCTCGTGCGCGGCGGTGAGCGCTTCTTCGAGCGCGAGGAGGTCAAACGCGCCATGGCCGTCATCCTGGGGGCCGCACGCACCGAGAAGGCCACCCTGACCGGAGACCTCGGCCAGGACGCGCGCACCGTCCTGGCCCGTGAGGGCTGGAGCGAGGAGCCGCCCGCACCGCGTGGAGCCGTGCGCGAGCGGTGGGACGCTCTCAACGCCCTGGTGGCCCTGGCCGATGAGATGGCCCAGACCCGCGGCGCCGACCTCGACGCCTTCCACACCGAGCTGCGTGAGCGCGCCGACGCCCAGAACGCCCCCACCGTCGAGGGCGTCACCCTGTCCTCCCTGCACGCCGCCAAGGGCCTGGAGTGGGACGCCGTCATCCTCGCAGGCGTCTGCGAGGGGCTGCTGCCGATCTCCTTGGCCGAGGGGCAGGCGGCCATCGAGGAGGAGCGGCGCCTGCTCTACGTCGGCGTCACCCGCGCGAGAGAGCACCTCATCATCTCCTACGCCCGCGCCCGCAACGCCGGCGGACGGGCCGCCCGCAAGCCCTCCCGCTTCCTGGACGGCCTGTGGCCCACCGGCGACGGTCTCAAAGACGCCTCCGGCGCCAGGGCCGCCAAAGCGCCAGGGGAACGCTCCCGGCAGTCCGCCGCCGACTTCGAGGCCAACAACGACCCCCGCACCATCGCCCTGTTCGAGGAGCTGCGGGCCTGGCGCTCCCAGGTCGCCAAGGAGAGGGGCAAGCCCGCCTTCACGGTCTTCGCCGACGCCACCCTGCGGGACATCGCCGTCGTCAAACCCACCAGCCTGCCCCAGCTCTCCCTCATCCGCGGCGTGGGCGCCACCAAGCTCCAGGACTATGGCGGGCCGGTCCTGGCCCTCCTGCGCGACTTCGAAGCGGAGAACTGAGCGGCCACCAGGGGCGTTGCTGCCCGACGGCGCTCACAGCTGCGAGCACAGGCACTCGGGGTGACGATCCCAGGCCCTGTGCCGCCCCCGGGGCTCCCGGCCGGTGACCTCCACCGAGTGCGTGGACCACCACGCGGCCGAGTCCTCGCTCGCCTCCCCGCTTGGTTCAGCCTCGTCCCCGGCGCCGTCGGCCCCGGATGCCCGGCCTACCAGCGTGTCGATGACGGCCCGCGCCGTTGACGCCGCGGCCTCGTGCAGGACCAGGTGCTCGACCTCGGGCATCGGCAGGGTGCGCATCTGCGTGGCCAGCGCCGGCCAGCACGGGTCGGCGTCCCTCTCCCACAGGGCCAGGCAGGTCGAGCACGGGCCCTGAGCATTGAGTACCGGGCCGATGCGCACTCCCGCCTCGCCGACGACGACAGGCAGATGCACCACGTCCTCCTGAACGAGTCGGCGCGCGAGCAGCGGCTCGACCACGTGTGCGTCCACCGTCACCATGACATCAGGACGGGTGCGCAACGGCGCCCGCGTCCTCAGGGCTGGGAACCGCGCCGACAGGAGCGGAGCCAGGCCCCCGTCCTGCGGAGACCGGGTGGACAGGATCGTGCCCACCCCCGCCTCCGCCAGCCACAGAGCAGCCTCCTGAGCCAGGGCGTTCACGCCGTGAACAGCCAGGACGGCCTGGGACAGGACCGCGCCACGGCCCTTGGCGTCAGCTCCCAGCCGGTCCCAGTAGACGCCGTCGGCCCCACCGAGCTCGCTGGTCGCCGAGGCCACCAGCACCCCCTGACGCTCCAGGTCCGCGACAATCTGCCGCGCCCGCTTCACCGGCACCCGGCTGCGCCGGGCGGCCCGGTAGACCCCTGCGCTCTCCAGGTTGCGCGCGAACTCATCGAGCAGGCGCTGCTCGGCCAGGCTCAGGTCACTGACAATGGTGCGGCGCTCGGGACTTGTCCCGATCTGGCTGACGCCCTGCTGGCGCCACAGGATGGCGCACCCGCCTCGTACACGCATCGTGCCTCCTCTCAGGTCTCCTGGAACCCGAAGGGGCGCCGGGAGCTCGAGGTCCTGACGAACGCGTCAGGACATGGAGCGACAGTGGCACGGGTTGGAGCCGAGTCGCCAGAGGCAGTTGCTGGCCTGTGGATAACTGTCCTCGGCTGGGCGCCGGGGCAGCGGGAGTCACTTGGCCGAGCACGTGGCCAGGCCGGAGGTGTCACCCGACGCGATCGCCTGAGTGGCGGTGACGGCCTCGTGCAGGGTGCTCACGGAGAAGACCTGCATGTCCTTGGGCTCATGACCCTTGACCTCCTCGCAGTTGCTCGTCGGGGCGAGGAAGAACGTGGAGCCTGCCTCTCTGGCACCCGCCATCTTCTGCTGGATCCCGCCGATGGGGCCGACCTGCCCGGTCATGTCGATCGTCCCGGTCCCGGAGATGTCCTTGCCTCCGGTCAGGGCCCCCGGGGTGATCTCGTCAACGACCCCCAGCGCGAACATCATGCCGGCACTGGGGCCGCCGACGTCGGACAGGCTGAAGGTGGCCTCCACCTGACTGTCCACCGAGATCCTCAGGCTCAGCCCCAGCAGGGAACCGGTCGTCCCCTCCTGCGGGGCGATCGTGGTGAGCGCAGCGCTCGCCTGCTGCTCGCCGCGGCGCACCCCGAGTGTGACCCGAGTGCCTTCGGCAATGGTGGTCATGAGCTCTCGCAGCTGGGAGAAGGAGGTGATGGTCGTCGTCTGGCCGCCCTCAGGAGTGATGGTCTCCAGGACGTCCCCGGCCTGGATCTCCGTCGAGGTCTGCTGCTCGGTCACCTCAGTGACGGTCAGGTGCATGGCGCCGGCCTTACCGGTCTCCACGAGTGCGGCGATGACGGCGGAGTCCTGCGAGGCCGTCATCTGGGCCTTACCGGTCTCCTCGACCTGCTCGGCGCTCTGATCCTGCGGGCACACCTGGTTGCGGTCCACGATCCGCTTGTCCGCCGAGAACCAGGCGGTGACGAGGTCGGCAGTGGTCACCGGGTAGCCGGGGCAGCCCGATACGGAGACCGTCGTCATCCGCAGGGCGCCCTCGGTCGGGTAGGTCTCAGTTCCCGAGACCTTCAGGACGTCCTGGCTCGACGACGAACCGTTGTCCAGCACGTTCCAGGTCGGGCCGGGGGCCTCGATGACCACGTTGATTGGCACCGTGAAGACGGCGACGATGAGGGCCACCACCACCAGGACCGCCCCGACCGTCACGGAGCGTCGCAGCCTGCGTCGACGCCGGTCCTGCGCGGAGGGCTGCGGAGCCGGGGCTTCGGCGTGCCCGGCCTGGTCGAGCGGATTGCCCTCATGCTCCCGCATCGGCTGGGTGGTGCCTGGGGAGGTCGAGTCCGCAGTGTCGGCGGCGTCGTGCTGGTCTGGGTGCGTCACGCGCTCATCATGCGACATCATCCTGGGGAAGACGGACACATACCGACACGAACCCGGCACGAACCTGGTACGAACCCGGCCCAGGGCCGCTACGGAGAAGCCCTGAGCCTCTCCGGGGCGGTGCGGGCACGCCGTCGGCGAACGGAACATAGCCCCGGCACAGGAATGGGTGCGACCATAAGGCCGTTAGTGACAGTGTCCAGGCGCCCCAGACGGCCCGGACCATGCCCAAGGACGACCCGGCGAGAGGAAACCCCGTGAGCGAGGACGCCTTCGACGAGCTCGAGAAGATGCTCGCATCTCTGTTCGGCGAGCAGATGGCCTCCGACGCCGTCGGCGCTCTGCGCTCATCCGGGGTGGATCCCAGTTCCATCGCCCAGATGCCGGGGGTGGGGGACATCTCTCAGCTCAGTCCCGCCCAGCTGCTGGCGATGCGCGCCCAGTTCCAGCAGATGTTCTCCGCCTCCACCACCGAGCCGGTCAACTGGCAGATGGGGCAGGAGCTGGCCCTTCAGCAGGCGCGCGGCGACGGCGACCCCACGGTGACCGCCGCGGTCGCCGAGTCCACGCGCCAGGCCCTTCAGGTGGCCGACCTGTGGCTCGACACCGCCACCGAGTTCATGCCCGCCCCCGGGCAGCGGGAGGCCTGGAGCCGTGGCACCTGGGTCGAGCGCACGCTGCCGGTGTGGAAGGACGTGTGCGCCCCGGTGGCCGAGGCCGTCACCGCAGCCCTGGCTCGCACCCTGGAGAAGCAGATTCAGGACATGCCGGCTGAGATGGGGCAGGCCGCCCAGCAGATGGGGGCACTCGGGTCCATCATGCGCACCATGGCCGGCACGGCCTTCGGCCTCAGATCGGCCAGGCCATCGGTGAGCTCGCCAAAGAGGCGCTGGGGGCCACCGACACCGGCCTGCCCCTGACCCGCGAGCCCGGCACGGCACTGGTTCCCGCCAACGTGGCCGCCTTCGCCGAGGGGCTGGAGGTCGATGAGGACGAGGCCCGCATGTTCCTGGCCGTGCGGGAGGCCGCCACCGCCCGCCTCTACGCCCACGTGCCGTGGCTGCGCGGGCAGGTGCTTCAGGCAGTGCTCGCCTACGCCCGCGAGATCCGCATCGACACCGAGACCCTGGAGTCCGCTGTGGCCCAGGTGGATCCCAACGACCCCGACGCCCTGCGCGAGGCCCTTGAGAGTGGGCTGTTCGCACCCCAGGAGACGGCGGCCCAGCGTGAGGCCCTGGAGGACCTGGAGACGCTCCTGGCACTCGTTGAGGGCTGGGTCGAGGTGGTCACCGCCCGCGCCGCCGCACCGCACCTGCCCCACCTCATGGCACTGGCCGAGATGATGCGCCGGCGCCGGGCCCAGGGCGGCGCCGCCGAGCAGGTCTTCGCCCGCCTCATCGGGCTGACCTTCCGGCCCCGCCGGGCCTCGGGAGGCCGCCGAGCTGTGGGCCCACCTGGGCGCCCAGGCCGGTGACGCCGAGCGCGACGCCTTCTGGAACCACCCCGACGTCATGCCCACGGCCTCCGAGCTCGCCAGCCCCAAGGACTTCCTCACCATGCGGCGCATGGCCCAGGACATCGACGCCGAGATCGACGCCGACCTGGCCTCCCTGCTGGACGGGACCCTCGGGTACGCCGAGGGCGCCAAGGAGGCCGATGAGAACAGCCCCGAGGGGCTCGGGGACCGGAACCCCGCCTCCGCCGACGACGCCGCCTCCCAGGAGCCCAGCCAGTCAACGGGCCCCGTCTCGGCCGGCCCCGGGGACGAGGACTCGCCCGGAGAGCCCGACGAGCAGGACCCGACCGGCACGGACAAGGCCTGAGCCACACGGGGCCACGCGGCGCCGGCGACCGGCGTCGAGTGCCGGCCCGGCGGTGACCGGCTACAGGAAGGTCGCCGCCAGGGCCTCGACCAGCCCGGGGACCAGGTGCTCGCCCTGGTAGAGCGAGGCGTCGTCGTCGTGACTGCGTGAGCGCAGTACGCACCAGGACTGCCCGCCGCGCAGGACCCCCACCACCATGCGGATGTCCTCGCGGTCCGGGCGCTCCTGGAGGAAGGCCAGACGCTCAGCGGCATCGGTGATGGCCTCGGCCTCGTCCTGGGCCGCGGGCGGAAGGACCAGCCGCTCGACGCTGATGGCGGCGCCGTGGACGGAGTCGGGCCAGGCGAGCTGCGCCAGCAGGTGCTCCAGGTCCGCGGCGGGCGGCAGCCCCTCCTGCTCCACCACCATGAGCAGCTCGGGGTTCGTGCGGGCCTCCTCCACGGTGGCGGTGTCCAGGAGGCCGGCCACGTCTGGGTCGGCCTCAAGAGCCTCGGCTGTGCGCACCAGCGCGAAGACGCGCACCGGCTGGTCCCAGCCGTGGGCCGCCACGTGAGTCTCGGTCTCCGTCACCGCGCGGGCCAGCGCATGTGCTGCGGAGGCCGCGGCTCGACCCGAGCCCGGGATGGTCGCCTCGTCATGCATTGTGTCAGTCACGCCGCCATCGTCTCACTGGTGGCGCCGCCTCCTCCAGTGACGAGGCATCATCAGTCAGGGGGCGCTCTATGGCCGCCCGAGGCCTTTTCTCATCCTGGAGAAGGTTATGGGCGTCTCAGAGGTGTGTGGGACGATGGCTCGAGCGGCCCCTCCGGCCGATGACGCCATGTTTCACCGTGTGCGAGGCGGCGTCACCACGAACGTCAGACAGGGAGCAGGATCGTGAGCACCAGGCCCGATGACGAGTCCCCGGACTCACCCCCCGAGGAGTCCTCGAGCAAGTCCACTGGCTCGTCCCGACAGGGGAAGCCTGACAACTCAGCCGGACTGTTCGGCCTTGGACGCATGGGCTGGGGAGGGCCCCGTCCTCCCCACGCGCCGCGCAGCAGGACGGGTGGTGGCCGTCCCGGTCCGCTGGCCATGACGATCTCGATCATCGTGGCCATCGCCGTAGCCATCGGCATCCTGTCGCAGGTGTGGACCGAGGTCCTCTGGTTCAGTCAGATCGGGTACGCCCGTGTGCTGTGGACGCAGTGGATCGCCCTCATCGTCCTCTTCCTGGCGGGATTCGCCATCATGTTCGGGGCCGTCTTCGTCTCGATGACCAGGGCCTACCGTGCCCGGGAGATCGGGATGCCCGACGACGAGGCCACGCGTAACCTCGAGGCCTACCGCTCCGTCATCGAACCCATGCGACGTCGGCTGACCTGGGCGGTTCCGGCAGTGCTGGCACTGTTCGGCTCGGCCTGGGAGCTGGCCCCCAGCTGGCGGGAGATTCTGCTGGCCTTGAACTCCCAGTCCTTCGGGGTCAAGGACCCCCAGTTCGGGATCGACATCTCCTTCTACGTCTTCATCCTGCCCGGCGGTGCTGACGCTCGTGTCCTTCCTGTCCGGCGTCGTCCTGTTCTCCGGGGTGGCGTCCATCGTCGTCCACTACCTGTACGGCGGTATCTCCGTGGTGCGTAAGCCCCACTTCACCAAGGCCGCCCGCATGCACCTGGCGAGTCTTCCTGGCGCTGTACGCCGTCATCCGGGCCGTGGGCTACTGGCTGGGGTCGTTACAGCGCCCTGTACGCCTCAACTCCAAGTTCGACGGCGCCAACTACACCGACGTCAACGCGGTCATCCCCGCCAACGCGATCCTCGCGGCGATCGGACTGGCCGTGGCGATCCTCTTCGTCGCCTCGGTGCGCTCCAGCTCCTGGCGCCTGCCGATCATCGGTGTGGTCGTCATGATCGTCTCCTCCCTGGTGGTGGGGACCGCCCTACCCGCTGGTCATCCAGAAGTTCATCGTCGACCCCAACGCCCAGCGCCAGGAGGCCGAGTACATCCAGCGCAATATCAACGCCACCAAGGCCGCCTATGGCCTGGAGAACGTGGAGACCACCAACTACGACGCCACGACGAAGGCGGCGGCCGGCCAGCTGGAGAAGGACGCCGAGTCCACCACCTCGATCCGGCTCCTGGACCCCGGGCTCATCTCCCCGACCTTCCAGCAGGTCCAGCAGAACAAGCAGTACTACTCCTTCGCGAACCGGCTCAACGTGGACCGCTACAAGGTGGGACTCCTCCAGCCGGGACACGGTTATCGCGGTGCGTGAGCTCAACCTGTCCGGCCTGGGCGAGCAGCAGCAGACCTGGGTCAACGAGCACACCGTCTACACCCACGGCTACGGCGTCGTGAACGCCTACGGCAACACGGTGGCCACCCGCGGCTACCCCTCCTTCTGGGAGGGGGCATCCCCTCCCAGGGCGACCTGGGCAAGTACGAGCCCCGGATCTACTTCGGTCAGTCCTCGCCGTCCTACTCCATCGTGGGCGGCAAGGACAACGGCTCGCCGCGCGAGCTGGACTACCCCGACGACGAGTCCAAGACCGGTCAGGTCAACACCACCTTTCGCCGGAAACGGCGGGCCGAGCGTGTCCAACCCGTTCAACCGCCTGCTCTACGCCGCCAAGTTCCGGGAGGCCAACATCCTCTTCTCCCAGGAGGTGCGTGAGGGCTCCCAGATCCTCTACGACCGGGACCCGGCCAAGCGCGTCGCCAAGGTGGCCCCCTGGCTGACCCTGGACAACAGTCCCTACCCGGCCGTTGTCGATCACGATGACAACCCGGCCACTCCCAAGCGGGTCGTGTGGATCGTCGACGGCTACACCACGACGAACAATTACCCCTACGCCCAGCACGAGTCCTTGGCCAAAGCGACGGCGACCGCCGACAACAAGGGCGGACTTCTGCGGGCGCCGGAGGAGTCCAACTACGTGCGCAACTCCGTCAAGGCCGTCGTGGACGCCTATGACGGGTCGGTCAAGCTCTACCAGTGGGATGACAAGGACCCGATCCTCAAGGCCTGGCAGAAGGTCTTCCCCGGGACGGTCACGCCCATGAGCCAGATGAGCGCCGACCTCATCGCCCACATGCGCTACCCCGAGGACCTGTTCAACGTCCAGCGCACCATGATGGCGACCTATCACGTCAACGACGCCGCGGAGTTCTACTCCGGTGGAGACTTCTGGAAGATCCCGGATGACCCGACCACGCCCGGTCAGGACCAGCAGGCCCCCTACTACCTGACCCTCAAGATGCCCGGGCAGGACCAGGCGAGCTTCTCCCTGTCCAGCGCCTACATCATCGGCGGAAACACCAACCGCAACGTGCTCACCGGCTTCCTCGCCGTGGACTCCGAGACCTCTCCCGGCACCGGGAAGAAGGGGGAACGCAGTCCGAGCTACGGCAAGCTGAGACTCCTGGAGCTTCCGCGTTCCTCGAACGTGGCCGGGCCGGGGCAGGTGCAGAACATCTTCGACTCCAACCCGGAGATCTCCAAAGGAGCTCAACCTCCTGTCCCAGGAGGGATCCCAGGTCATCAAGGGCAACCTGCTGACGCTGCCCGTGGGAGGCGGTCTGCTCTACGTCCAGCCCGTCTACGTGCAGTCGTCGTCGGGAACTCAGTACCCGCTGCTGCGCAAGGTGCTGGTCTCCTTCGGGGACAACGTCGGATTCGCCGACACCCTCTCGGGGGCGCTCGACCAGGTCTTCGGCGGTAACTCCGGGGCGACCACGGGTCAGGAGGCCATCGACGGCGATGCCGCCGCGGCCAATGACACCAATGAGACGACCGACGGTAAGGACCCGACGGCGGATGGCGGAGCCAAGGCGTCGGCGAGCCCGAGCGCCACGCCCACGGCTTCAGCCAGCGCGTCCCCCTCGGCCTCGGCCAGCGCGTCCTCCAGTTCCTCCGCCACCCCGTCGGCCTCGGGAACCTCGGATCCGAAGGCGGAGCTCAATCAGGCGCTCTCCGATGCTCAGACCGCGATGACTGACGCGGACAACGCCAGGAGCAAGGGCGACTGGTCGGCATACGGTGATGCGCAGAGGCGCCTCAACGAAGCCGTCAAGCGGGCCGTTGAGGCCCAGAAGAAGCTGGGCTGAGCCCCGGTCGGCCGCTCACTGAGGGCGTGCCCTGCGACCCGCCTCACCGGGCGGTGAGCAAGGGCACGCCCTCGTCATTTGCCTCAAGGGTGGGACGCCCCCTAGGGTTGGTTTCACCGACGCGGGGTGGAGCAGTTCGGTAGCTCGCCGGGCTCATAACCCGGAGGTCGCAGGTTCGAATCCTGTCCCCGCTACCACTCCAGAGGAGCCCGGTCCTTCCCAGGACCGGGCTCCTCTGTTTCTGTCTGTTCGGCCGTCCGACCGAAGAGAGGCAGCAGCCTTGAGGGGGCGTACGTTATAACGTACGCTTGCTGTGTGTCTACGATTCCAGTGACGACCGCTCGTTCTCAGTTGTATCGGCTCATCGATCAGGTCAACGAAGACTCCGAGCCGCTGGTCATCACCGGCCAACGCGGCAATGCCGTCTTGGTGGGGGAGGAGGACTGGAGGGCGATCCAGGAGACGCTCTACCTGGAGTCCGTCCCGGGCATGATGGACTCGATCCGGAACGCCCGACGTGAAGGCATCGAGGCGGGCTCGGAAGAACTCGACTGGTGAGCTCGTGGCGAATCGTGTTCTCACGTCAGGCACAGAAGGACGCGAAGAAACTCGCCGCGGCGGGACTCAAGCCTAAAACCGAGAAGCTCCTCAACCTCATGCGGGAGAATCCCTTCGTCAAACCGCCTCGTTACGAAAAGCTGGTCGGGGATCTATCGGGCTGCTACTCGCGGCGTATCACTATCCAGCATCGACTCGTCTACGAGGTGCACACCGACGAGAGGACCATCCATGTCCTGAGAATGTGGACCCACTACGAGTGACGGTACCTACCCAGCAGGCTCGGCGTGATGCGACTCCCCGGACTGGCATGACTGCGGGCGCGTGGCTGGGTAGCGCCGGTATCTCCCTCATGAACACGTTCGCGGTTGCTTGCGCGCCCGCGTGGGATCTGTGCGAAACTCAAGTATGGCAAAGAAGCACCCCACCATGGACCGTTCCCTGTACGAGGCAGAGCTGCTGAGGCTGCAGGCGGAGCTGGTCGAGATGCAGGAGTGGGTCAGGGCCACTGGAGCCCGCGTCGTCGTCATCTTCGAGGGCCGTGACGCGGCCGGCAAGGGTGGGGCGATCAAACGCATCACCGAGTACCTCAACCCGCGTATCGCGCGCGTGGTCGCGCTTCCCGTGCCCACCGAGCGCGAGCGCACCCAGTGGTACTTCCAGCGCTACATCGCGCACCTGCCCGCCGCCGGCGAGATCTGCCTGTTCGACCGCTCCTGGTACAACCGCGGCGGCGTCGAGCACGTCATGGGTTACTGCACCCCGGAGGAGCACCGGCGCTTCCTCCAGCAGTGCCCGGTCTTCGAGAGGATGCTCGTCGACGACGGCATCCTGCTGCGCAAGTACTGGTTCTCCGTTCCCCAGAAGGAGCAGTACAAGCGCTTTCAAGTCGCGCATGACCGACCCCATGCGGCGCTGGAAGCTCTCACCCACCGACCTGGAGGCCCTGCCCCGCTGGGAGGACTACTCGCGGGCCAAGGACGAGATGTTCGTCCACACGGACATCGACTCCGCCCGCTGGCACGTCGTGGAGTCGGCCGACAAGCGCAAGGCCCGCCTCAACATGATCCACCACCTGCTGGAGTCCATTCCCCTACGAGCACGTGGAGCGTCCTGAGATGACCTTCCCGAAGAAGTCCTCGTTGCCGTCGTCGGGCTACCGCCGCACGGACCGCTCCCTCCAGAGCGAGGTGCCCGACTACGCGGCCACTCTCAGCGAGTCCGACGCAACCGAGCGCTACGTGGACCTCGAGGACCAGGGGATCAGCTAGGGCCGGCGGCTCCTGCGCCCCAGCTCTTCGAAGACCTGCCCGACCGGCTCACGGATGATGAGGTCGGCGCGGGAGTCGTACGGCGTGGGAGTCGCGTTCATGAGGACCAGGCGCTCACCGGCGTAGTAGTCGATGAGGCCCGCCGCCGGGTAGACGACCAGGCTCGTGCCGGCCACGATCAGCAGGTCCGCCTCCGAGATGGCCCGCACGGCCCCCTCTATGACGTCGCTGTCCAGCATCTCCCCGTAGAACACGATGTCCGGGCGCAGCACCGAGGCGCACGCGAGGCAGTGGGGAACCTCGCCGGAGCGGGCGCCGTCGGCGTCGTCCAGGGTGACGTGCTCGCCGCAGCCGGTGCAGGTCAGGCGCGACCAGTTGCCGTGCAGCTCGAGAACCCGCTCGGAGCCGGCCCGCTGGTGGAGGCCGTCAATGTTCTGCGTGACCACGGCCGACAGCTTCCCGGCCCGCTCGAGGTCGGCCACGAACCTGTGCGCCGCGTTGGGGGCCACGCCCTCGCGGGCGTTCTCCTGGGCGAACCACTCCCAGTAGGCCTGCGGGTGCACGGTGAAGAAGTCGATGGACAGCACCTGCTCCAGCGGGATCTCCCGATCCTGGTGGTAGAAGCCCTTGGCGCCCCGGAAGTCGGGGATCCCCGACTCGGTCGAGACCCCGGCGCCGCCGAAGAAGACGATGCGGCTGGACTCTTCGATCCACTGTGCGAGCAGGCCCCTCTGGCTGTCCTGGCGATCCATGCACTCCACCCTAACGCCGGGCGTTGAAGCTGCGTGGCGCACGGCGGCAGCGGTCATCGGGTCCTAGGGCCTTGATGCGCAACGAAGGGCGCCGCCTCCCAGTATGGGAGGCGGCGCCGACGTCGGGGGTTCAGGGCTCAGATACCGAAGCCGACCCGGCGGGGCTCGGCCTCACCGAGCTCGATGTACGCCAGGGAGCCGGCCGGCACGAAGACCTTGCGGCCCTTGTCGTCGCTGAGGATGACGGCCTTGGTCTCGGCGTCGGCCACGGCGGCCAGCACCTTCTCCTGAGAGTCGGAGGTCTCCAGGGAGAGCTCGCGGCTGGCGTGCTTGATTCCGATCGTGACCTGCATGGGGCTCCTTCGCATCGTCTGTGTGCCGTATTGAGCGGCACAGCGCCCATCGGGGAGAGGGGCGTGAACCTGTCTCGATCCTAGGGGGCTGCGGCCGTGCCGGCCCTTCGCGCGCCCCAGAAGCCGCGCCGTTTCGCGCCACGCGGAACATGCGCCGCCGGCGCTTCCGGGTGGAGGGCTCGTGACCGATGACGATCCGTTAACGGTGCACGATCCTGTCGGTGGCCCGTGGTGAGATGGTCCCATGTCCCAGGACCCCGTCCGTCTCCTCCCGCCCGCCGAGGCTGCCGAGCTGCCCGCCGCCGACGCCGATGGGCAGCGGGTCCTGGACCGCGTGGCTGAGGGCTCCAACGTCGTCGTCCTGGGGGCTCCTGGGACCGGTAAGACCTCTCTGGCCCTGAGGCTGCTGGCCGAGGCCGTTGCTGGCGGCCGCGACGCCGTTCTACTGGCCCCTACCCGGGCGCGGGCCGACTGGCTGCGCGGCCGGGCCGCCCACCTGCTGCGTGAGGGCCATGGCGACGGCGTCGTGCGAGTGCGTACCCCCGCAGCCCTCGCCCTGACGATCCTGACCACCTCTTTGACCATGCGGCCCGACCCGCTGCCGCCCCCGGTGCTTCTGGCCGGTGCGGAGGAGGACTCCGTCCTGGCCTCCATGGTCAGCACCGTCACCTGGCCGGGGCTCCCCGCCGAGGCCACCGGGTCGCGGGCGTTCCGCTCCGAGCTGCGCAACCTCCTGGCGCGCGCCGGAGAGCTCGGCATCAGCGCCGACGACCTGGCCGACCTGGGACGCCGGCTCGATGTCCCCATCTGGGGGCCCGCGTCCCAGCTCCTGCGCACCTGGGACGCTCAGGGGCGGGCCAGCGCCGAGCGCAGGGCCCAGACCCGCAAGATGGACACGGCTCGTCTTCAGGACCGAGCCGTGGAGGCCCTGAGCTCCTGGGGCGCCGACGCCGTCACTGTCCGCCGCCCTGTGCCGGATCTCGTCCTCGTGGACGACTACCAGGACTGCACGGCCGCCACCGCCAGGCTCCTGACGGCCCTGGCGACCCCGGACCCCGACGGGCACCGGGCACAGGTCGTGGTGCTGGGGGACCCCGATGTCGCCGTGGAGACCTTCCGTGGCGGCACCCCCAGCCTGCTCATCGCCGCCGAGGACTACTCGGGGCCTGCAGCCACCCGCCTGCGGCTGACCACCTGCTACCGAGGCAACCCGGCCATCGCGGCGGTGATCCGCGACCAGAGTGCCCGGGTCCCGGTGACCGGCACGACCGCCCACCGGCAGACGACCCTGGCGCCCGGGTCCTCAGTACGGTCCTCGGTAGGGCTTTCCTCTGGGGCGAGTGACGCTGAGCGCCTGCAGGCGGCGGCCGGCGTCGAGGTCATCCTGGCCTCCTCCGCCTGGCAGGAGCACGCCCACGTCGCCCGGGCGCTCAGGCTCGAGCACGTCCACCACGGCACCGCCTGGTCACAGATGGCGGTCATCGTTCGCAGCGCCGCCGACGCCGAGACCCTCGCCAGGGACCTGCGCAGACGAGGTGTGCCCCTGGCCTCCCGCACGCCCTGCGGTCCTGCTACGCGCGGAACCGGCCGCAGCCGCGCTCCTGGACATCGTGCGCGCCGCCATCCGCGACCAGCTGGGCGGGCACGGTGAACCGCCTCAGCGTGAGGCCGCTATCAGTCTGCTCACCAGTCCTCTGGTGGGGCTGACCACCATGGACCTGCGTCGACTGCGCCGCAGGCTGCGACAGGCCCAGCCGGCTGCAACCCCGCACGCAAGTGCGGCCGAGCCCAGTGAGCCCAGGACCACCGCCCCCACAGCCGTTCCTGCTCCCGATCCCACCGCCGGGACCGGGCCCCGAACCGGCGGCGACGCCGCTCTCCTGGCTCTGCTGGCCGACCCTGAGCAGGCCTCCGGCTTCGCCCGGTCCCTGGACGGGCAGCCGCTGAGCGCCCAGGCGGAGCGGCTCCTCACCGCAGCCAGGATCCTGAGGCCCTGCGCTCCGCCATTGGGCAGACCCCGGCCGAGGCCCCGCTCGATGTCGAGGCCCTGCTGTGGGCTGCCTGAACGCCTCCGAGCGGGCCGAGGCCTGGCGCGCCACCGCCTTGCTGCCCTCGGCAAGCTCGGTGCGAACGCTCCTGTCCGAGGCCGCCGAGCACGACCTCGACGTCGTCACCACCCTGTTTAAACGCGCCGAGGTCTGGGCTGAGCGCCACCCGGGCCAGGACGCCTCCAGCTTCCTGGCCGAGCTCGATGCCGAGGTCCTGCCCTCGGACTCCGTGGCTCCTCAGGGGCGGCGCCCGGAGGGTGTGGCTGTCGCGACCCCGGCCGGGTTGCGCGGGCCAGGAGTGGGAGCTTGTTGTGGTTGTCGGGCTGGAACGGGACCGCTGGCCGGACCTGCGCCTGAGGGACTCCCTGACCCGCACCGGCCTGCTCGTCGACGCCGTCACCGGCCGCCTGACCACAGACACCGTTGCACCGGGGAGGGAAGCGGCGGCACCGGCGCCGTGGCCGCTGCCCGGGCGCAGGTGCGCGCCGATGAGCGCCGCATGCTCATCATGGCCCTGTCCCGCGCCTCCAGGCGCCTCCTGCTGACCGCCACCGCCGACGCCGAGCACGCCCCCTCACCCCTTCCTGACCGAGATCGCCCGCAGCGCCGGGATCGCCCTGACCGACGCCGACGGCGCCCCTCTCCTGACTCCCGACACCGGCGACCTCACCCTGCGCGGCCTGGTAGGGGAGCTGCGCCATGCCGCCATCTGCGGGAACCTTGAGACGGCCACCGACGCCGAGCGCCGCCGCGGCCGGGCCGCCGTCAACCTGTTGGCCGACCTCGCCCGCCAAGGCGTACCCGGCGCCGACCCCGCCACCTGGATCGGCGCGACCGGCCCCACCTCCAGCGCCCCCTCATCGCCGCCGGTGAGCGGATACGGGTCAGCCCCTCCGACGTGGAGGGCCTGGCCGCCCTGCCCCCTCAAGTGGTTCCTGACCCGCAGCGGCGGATCTGCCCCCGCCAGCGACGCGCAGGCCCTGGGCAGTCTCATCCACGCCGTCGCCGAACGGGCGGAGACGGAGCACCTGCGCGGTCCGGCCCTGCGCGAGGCCTTCGAGGAGCGATTGACCGGCCTCGGCTACCCCGCCACTTGGCAGGGAGGCCTGGCCGCAGACCGCGCCCGCGCCATGATCGAGCGTCTCGACGCCTACCTGGCTGACTGTGACGCCCTGGGTGTGCGCGCCGACGTCGAGCAGCCGGTGCGCGCCGACGTCGACATCCCCCTGAGTGTCCTCAGCCCCGCGGTCCGCCAGCGGGCCGGCCTGCGGATACCGACGGAGGGCGGCGACGCCGTCCCGGTCACGATCTCCGGGCGCATCGACCGCCTCGAGCACCTCGGTGGCCTTTCGGGAGGCGAATCGGAGGACTCCGCCGGTATCGGCCGGAACGGCACGGTGCGCGTCATCGACCTCAAGACCGGGCAGCGGGTCCCCAAGGACGTCCAGCGTCATCCCCAGCTGGCCACCTACCGGCTGGCCCTGAGCTCGCAGGGTCTCGACGTCGTCGGCGGAGCCCTTGTGCTCCTGGGCAAGGAGCCCTCAAACGCTCCGGGACGGATACGTCCTGGCTCCCGCCGGGTGCCGCACTCGACCCCAGCCCCGCCGCCCCGGAACCTGCGGAGGAGCCGCGTGCGAGCCCGCTGAGGAACCGGGCGATGCGGAAGCGAACGGTGCTGCCGACAGCGGCGAGGATTACTGGGCCGAGGATCTTGTGGCCGCCGCGGCCGTGGCCGGAGTGGGCCCGCAGATCGAGGCCCGCACCGGTGAGCACTGCCGTACCTGCCGGGTCAAGGACTCCTGCCCCGTGCAGGTCGAGGGAAGGAGAGTCGTCTCATGACCCTCACCGGTCCACGCCGGCTCACCCCCCAGGCCCTGGCGGAGGCGCTCGGCATCCACACCCCCACCCAGGAGCAGGCGCGCGTCATCGCCCACCGGCTGAGCCCCCTGCTGGTGGTCGCCGGAGCCGGCTCGGGCAAGACCGCCACCATGGCCCAGCGAGTCGTCTATCTGGTCGCCACCGGGCAGGTCCGCCCCGACCAGATCCTCGGACTGACCTTCACCCGCAAGGCCACCGCCGAGCTCGACCAGCGCGTCGCCTCCCGCCTGGCCGGCCTCAGCGCGGCCGGCCTCAGCGCGGCCGGCCTGCTCCCGGCCATCGGGCCCGGGGCTGACGGAAAGGGCGGCTCTACTGCCGATTCCGCTGACGCCACCGACGTCGGCGAGCCGATGATCGCCACCTACAACTCCTTCGCCGGCGCCCTGGTGCGCGACCACGGACTACGCATCGGCGTGGACCCCGACTCCACCCTCATCACCCAGGCCCGCTCCTGGCAGATCGTCACCTCCCTGCTTGAGGCCCGCACGCTCCCGCTGCCCAACGAGAGCCTCAGCCACAACGCGAGCGCCACCCTGGTCCTGGCCGACTCCCTGAGCCAGAACCTGCTGACCATCGAGGAGGCCGCCAAGGACCGGGCCGACCTGTCCGAGCAGTTCACCGCCCTGGCCGCCATCAAGGGCTGCAAGACCCTGGTCGGCAAGGCGCCCGCCGTCATGGCCGAGTGGGAGGCCCTGCTCGACGTCGTCGCCGAGCTGCATGCGCACAAACGTCACCACGGCCTGCTCGACTTCGGTGACCAGATCGCCCTGGCCTGCGCCATCGCCGAGTCCGTCCCCGAGGCCGCCGGCCCAGGTGCGGGCCCAGTACCCCTGCGGTCCTGCTCGACGAGTTCCAAGACACCTCGGTGGCCCAGGTCAGGCTCCTGTCGGCCCTCTTCGCCGACTCCGGGGTGACCGCCGTCGGCGACCCCCACCAGGCCATCTACGGCTGGCGAGGAGCCAGCGCAGCCGCCCTGGACACCTTCCACCAGCGCTTCAACCCCACCGGCACCGCCCTCCTGGACTCCGGGACCTCACCGGCTGAGGCCACCCCCGTCCTGGAGCTGTCGACCTCCTGGCGCAACGACTCCACCATCCTGGAGGTCGCCAACGTCGTCTCCGCGCCCCTGCGCTCCGGCGTCGTCGAGGACGGGGACCCGGTGGGCGAGCACCTCACCGTCGCCCCCTTGCGGGCCCGCCCCGCGGCCTTCGGCCTGGAGCCCGGGGCGGCGTTCGGGGCCTTCCTCCAGGACCCCGCCGAGGAGGCCCGCACGGTGGCCGCCTTCCTTGCCGAGCGCTGGTCGCCCAGTGCCGAGATGGCCGTCCTGTGCCGCACCCGGGCGCAGATGGATCCCATTGCCGCCGAGCTGGAGGCCGCCGGCCTGCCCTACACGATCATTGGCCTGGGCGGGATGCTCTACGTCCCCGAGGTCGCCGACGTTCGCGCCCTGCTGACCGTGGCCTCGGACCCGGAACGCGGGGACCGGGTGGTCAGGCTCCTGACCGGTTTCGGTATCGGTGCCCGCGACCTGCGGGTCCTGGCGGCGCTGGCCCGCGAGCTCACCCGCACCGCAACCGAAAGCGGCAAGGAGGGACCAGGGGCTCACGGCGATCAGGCCGAGGCCGACTCCCCACTGCTCAGCGAGGCCCTGGACGCCCTGCTGCGATGGCATGAGGCCGGAGTGCAGGAAGAGCAGGAAGAGTCCGCGGCGGCCCGGGACCTGACCGAGGCCGGGCGGGCTGTTGCCTTGCGCACCGCTCGAGCGATCCGACGCATCCGGGAGGCCGTCTCCCTTCCCCTGCCCGACCTCGTGGCCCTGGCCGAGCAGGTCCTCGACCTCGACATCGAGATCGCCGCCCGGGTCGGCCACCCCATGGGGCACCGTGCCCTCGACTCCTTCCACGAGACGGCCCGGGCCTTCGCCGCCGACACCGACGCCCCCACCCTCACCGGCTTCCTGGAATGGCTCGACGCCGCCGAGGAGCACGAGGACGCCATGAGCGCCCCCGAGGTCGAGCCCTCGCCCGGGGCGGTCCAGCTCCTCACCGTCCACGCCGCCAAGGGTCTGGAGTGGGACGTCGTCGCCGTCCCCGGCATGGACGAGCAGGTCTTCCCCTCCTACACCAGCGCCGTCAAGGACGACCTTCGTGTCGCGGAGACCGGCTGGATGGGCTCCACCTCCACCTTCCCCTTCCCGCTGCGGGCCGACGCCGGCGACCTGCCCCCCTTCACCGTGGGGGACCTCGACCCGGCTGTCACGGACAAGCCCCTCCTGACTGAGACGATGAGCGCCTACAAGGAGGCCCTCGGACGCCAGAGCCTGCGCGAGGAGCGCCGCCTGGCCTACGTGGCCTTCACACGGGCCCGCCACGAGCTCCTCCTGACCGGCTCCCACCTGTCCAAGACCGCTTCCAAGCCCCGCCGTCCCTCACGCTTCCTCACCGAGCTCCAGCGGCGCGACCTCCTGTCTTCCTACGCGGAGGGCTGGGTGGACTTTCGATGAGTCCCGCCCCAACCCCCTGACCGCCCTGACCCAGGTGGGCACCTGGCCCCCGACGCCGACGCAGCAGAGAGCCTGGACAGCCAGGCCCTGGAGGCCGGGGGAGAGGACGCCCCAGTCGCCGACCGGCTAGCCGCTGTGCGTCGGGCCCGGTACGCGGCCGCCGGCCAGGTCACCGCCGCCATGGGCGGGACCGAGCCCGCCCAGGAGGTGCCCGCTCAGGCCCAGCTCGACGACGAGGCGGTGCGGCGGTGGAGACTTGAGGCGGGACTCCTCCCTGGCCGAGCGCACCCGGGCCCTGTCCAGCGGGCCCGCCGTCCGCCTGCCCGAGCACCTGGCCGCCACCCGCCTGGACGACCTGCGCGCCGACCGCCGCCAGTTCGCACTCGACCTGCGTCGCCCACTCCCACCCGAGCCCCGCGCCGCCGGCCGGCTCGGAACCGTCTTCCACGACGCCGTCGCCCAGCGCCCTGAGCGCACGCGGCACCCTGTTCGACCTGGGGCAGGCGGGCGTGCCTGACAGCCTCGGGCCCCAGGACCGGGACCGCATCGAGCGCTGGCTGGAGACCGCCGAGAACCTGCCGCTCCTGGAGGACTACGTCCTGGCCGAGACTGAGACGGACCGGGAGATCACCATCGGCGCCACCACCCTGCGCTGCCGCATGGATGCCGTCTTCCGCCGCTCGGACGGTTCTGGATGGCTCATCGTCGACTGGAAGACCGGGCGCCGACAGGTGCCCGTGGACCAGCTCAGCGTCTACGTTCACGCCTGGGCTGCCTCCCAGGGCGTGCCCACCGGGGCGGTACGGGCCGCCTACGTCTACGTCGACTACCCCGGAGGACGCGTCGATGAGCTCACCGCGGAGGGCCTGCTCGGCCTCGACCAGATCGAGTCGGCTCTGGCACCAGGCTCCCCACCCGAGGAGATGACACCTCTTCCCGCACCCGAGCAGCCAGGCTAACGTCAGCCTCAGGCCCGCCCGGGATCGGCCGCTCGACACAGAAGCACGGCCGGTCCCGGCCCGGCGCGCCGGCTCTTCCTACCCGACGCCGCAAGGAGAACCCACATGCTGGTGACCTGGTCGATCCTCGCCTTCCTCATCAGCGCCCTGTGCTGGATCCTCGGTGACGCGCTCATCGTCGGTTTCCATCGGCCTGACCGGCGCGAGCACGGCGAGTTCATCGACCTCATGGGGGACGACGCCTACGCCTTCTACACGCGAATCAACGAGCCTCGCCTGCGATGGGGCGCGCTGGTCGCCAACTACTCCATCCCGCTCATGCTCGCCGGCCTCTACGCCCACTGGGTGCTACTGCGCGGATCACCGGTAGGGATGGCGGGGGCGGTGCTGATCGGCGTCGGGTTCAGCCTCTCGCCCCTGGCCCATGCCTCCTTCTACCCTCTCGCTCTGGCCTCGGAGCGAGCCCACGCCGCCTATCAGACGTACGTAGCAGCCAGGACGGCGAGCAGCGGGAAGGAGGACAGCGAAGTGCTCGATCCCGTCGCCCTGGAACATGCGCGCAGGCTCTACCGCTTCCTCATGCAGGCCTGGGTCCCCGCTATCGGGCTGACGACGCTGGGTTGGCTCCTTATCTGCGTCGCCCTGGGCTCCGGAGCCACTGCCTTCCCTCGATGGTCGCTGCTCCTGACCCCACCGGTGCAGGCCCTCCCGTGGTACGCCCTCACCCGCCTGCCCTATCCCGGCAAGCCGCTGCTGGACGGGGCCCTGTTCAACATCGTCAACCTGGTGTGGGCCATCGCCTTCCTGGCGCTCATGAGCCACAACCCGCTGACCTGATCCAGGGTGAGGCGCGACGCGGCGTCAGTCGTCCTCGTCGTCGACCCGCACCATGGCCACCGGGTTGGTGATGGCGTCGGGCTCAGCCGGCTCGCGAACCCCGGGCACCGGTGCCAGCCGGGGCGTGGCCGGCTCAACCAGCGGGGCGTCACCCACCTGGGCGGCCAGATCCTCCAGCATCGCCACCGCGTCATTGATGACCGGCTTGTCCCCGGTTCTCACCCCATGCAGCAGCCAACGCGCCAGGCTCAGCTCACTGACCAGCTCGGCCCGCTCACGCAGGTGGCGGTCAACGCCCTCGGATCTGGCGATGTCGTAGGCGTCCTCGATGGAGTCCAGGCAGTCCACCGGTGCTGAGGAGTAGACCCAGGCCAGATCCTCGGCCGGGTCTCCCACATGCGCCTGGGACCAGCCCCGCACCGCCACCACCGTGCCACCGGCCACCAGGACGTTCTCCTCAGCGAGGTCCCCGTGAACCACGGTGGGGCGGAAGCGCCACAGGGCGGTGTCCTCCAGGGCCTGCTCCCAGCGCCCCAGCAGCGCCGGTGGCACGGTCCTGCCCGTCGCGGCGGTGTCGTCCAGCAGGCTCAGCCAGCGCTGACGCACCTCCTCGGCGTCGTAGACCGGCATACCAGCCTCGGAGATCACCGTCATGGACAGCTCGTGGATCTCACCGAGAGCCTTGCCCAGGCCCGCCGACATCCCCGGCCCCGGCCGGAGCGTCTCCACCGGGATCGGCTTGCCCTCCACATGGGAGCGGACCTGAATGTGGGCGTCCTTCTGACGCAGGGACCCGGCGACGCGAGGAATATCGAAGGAGAGCCGTCCGTCGTCGACGACCCGGCCGATGCGGCGCAGCACCTCGGCCTCAGCCTCCAAAGAGGCGCCCACGGCATCGTTGCGGGCCTCATGGACCTCCCAGTGGCGGCCCTGGGTGTCGATGACGCCAATGATGTGGCGCTCAGGGGTCTCGGACTGCGGCAGCGCCAGCCGAGCCGGGTTGAGGCCGCCGACGGCGACGCTCGCCATCGCCGCCAGGGAGAGCGCCGAGTGACGGGGGCCGGGGGCCTCGGCGACCTGGGGCGTCGAGGCACGCTGATCGCCCCGTGCAGGGCCGGATGACGCCCCGGGCAGCGGGGCCACGACCACGGGCGCACGATAGTCCTCGTCGTGCTCTCCGGATCGCTGATCTGAGGGCTCAGCCTGCTGCTGCTGGTTGTCCTCATCGCCGGCGTGAGCCTCAGCGCGCTCGACGTCGGAGGTCGCCTCGTCGGCGAGGCTGTCGGTACCGCCGTTGACATCAGTGGTGCCGGGGGCGTCCGGGGACTGCGGAGGCTGTGACATGGTCCAACCGTAGGCGACAGGTCCTATGTCTCGCAGGACAGCCGCGCCCGTCCGCTGGCGGCAAACGTCCAGGGACGTGGGCAACGGCTTGAGGAATACGCCAGAAGGTCGACGTTATCCACAGGTTCTTTCGAGGTGGTGGCCATGTCGTGACCAGGTGCTCTAGAGTTTATCCGTGACGATGGTCACCGACCGGCCGGTGTGTGACGGCTCACCGCAGAGCCTCAGACCGGTTCTCACATCATCCTCACTTGTTACCCTCATACGACTCCCACGCTGAGAGGCATCATGGACGCTGCCGATCTTCTCCTGACGGAGGTTCGCGAGCTGGTGCGCACTCGCGGCATCGACCCCCTCAACGACGCCTCCGACCTGGAACAGCTCGTCACCCAGGCCGAGGAGGACTACCTGCGCCGCTCCGACGCCGGACTCGTCCCGCCGCTCATCGACCCTCCGGGCGCGCGCACCCGCGTGCTGGACGCCATGGCGGGGCTGGGCCCGCTCCAGGGCTACCTCGATGACGAGTCCATTGAGGAGATCTGGGTCAATGCCCCCGGCCGCGTCTTCGTCGCCCGCTCCGGACGCCCCGAGCTGACCACCACGATCCTGGAGAGTGAGGACCTCACCGTCCTGGTCGAGCGGATGCTGCGGGCCTCCGGGCGCCGCCTGGACCTGTCCAGCCCCGTTCGTCGACGCCCAGCTCGCCGGGGGACAGCGGCTCCACGTCGTCATCCCGCCCATCACCTCCCAGCACTGGGCGGTCAACATCCGCAAGCACACCTCGCGTGCCTCCCGCACCACCGACCTCGTGCGCATGGGATCGCTGACCAGCCAGGTCGCCGCCTTCCTGGACGCCTCGGTGCAGGCTGGCCTCAATATCCTGGTCTCGGGCGCCACCCAGGCCGGCAAGACCACGATGGTCAGGGCACTGGCCGGAGCGATCCCGGGTTCTCAGCGGGTCATCTCCTGCGAAGAGGTCTTCGAGCTCGCCCTGCGCAACCGGGACTGTGTGTCCATGCAGACCCGGCCGCCCAACCTCGAGGGGGTCGGTGAGATCAGCCTGCGGCGCCTGGTCAAGGAGGCCCTGCGCATGCGCCCCGACCGCCTCCTCATCGGAGAGGTCCGCGAGGCCGAGGCCCTGGACCTGCTCATCGCCATGAACTCGGGCTTGCCCTCCATGTGCACCATCCATGCCAACTCTGCTCGGGAGGCCGTCATCAAGATCTGTACGCTCCCGCTTCTAGCGGGGGAGAATGTTTCCAGCGACTTCGTGGTCCCCACCGTCGCCAGCGCCATCGACCTGGTTGTCCATCTTGACCTGGATCGCAGTGGGCGCCGTACCGTGCGAGAGGTCGCGGCCCTGTCCGGCCGGGTTGAGAACGGCATCATCGAGCTCTCCGACGTCTTCCACCGCGACTCCGCCGGCAACCTCGTGCGGGGCGCCGGGGCGCCTGACGCCGCCGAGCGCTTCAACCGGGCCGGTCATGACCTCGCCACCCTGCTCAACGCCTGCCCCACTAGTGCCCAGGAGGCCTACTGATGGGTGCCGTCGCCGGGCTCCTGGGCGGGGTGGGGCTGCTCCTGATCTGGATGGCCTGCACCTCCGAGCCGCCTCAGTGGCGCTCGAGACGCTCCCGTCTCCTGGCCGACATCCTGGTCCAGGCCGGCGCCGGCCGTACCAGTCCCACCATGTTCGTCCTGGGCTCGATCGGGCTGGGGCTGCTCATCGGCCTGGTCTTCCTGGGAATGTCCCGAGCCTGGCCGGTGGCTCTCGCCTTCAGTGCCATCTTCACGGCCATCCCCTTCCTCATCATCTCCTCGCGGGCGCGCAACCGTCGCACCCGGCTGCGCGAGGTATGGCCCGAGGCCGTCGACACCCTCGTCTCCGGCGTCCGTGCCGGCATGAGCCTGCCGGAGGCGCTGACCAACCTCGGTGAGCGCGGCCCGGAGGCCGTCCGCCCCCAGTTCCGGGCCTTCGCCACCGACTATGCCGCCTCCGCCCGCTTCGACAGCTCCCTGGACCGGCTCAAGACCCGCTTCGCCGACCCGGTCGCCGACCGGATCGTTGAGGCCCTGCGCCTGGCCCACGAGGTAGGCGGCACCGACCTGGGGACGCTGCTGCGCTCCCTGTCGCAGATGCTGCGTGAGGACATGCGCACCCGAGGCGAGCTCGAGGCGCGCCAGTCCTGGACCGTCAACGGCGCCAAGGTCGCGGTCGCCGCCCCATGGCTGGTTCTGGCACTGCTGGCCACCCGGCCTCAGGCAGCAGCGGCCTACGCCACCACCGCCGGAGCTGTCGTTCTCCTGGTCGGAGCAGTTGTCTCGGTCATCGCCTACCGGCTCATGCTGCGCCTGGGGCGGCTCCCCGAGGAGGAGAGGACACTGCGATGACTCCCATGAACGCGATGCTTACCGGAGGACTCGCCGGACTGGTGGGGGCCGTGGGCCTCCTGAGCGTCATCTCAGCCCTCCGCCGACGCCGCCCCACACTCATGGCCCGCCTGGAGCCCTACGTCCACCGCCGGCCCACGACCTCCGGCCTGCTGGCCGCTCCGGCAGGGCCGACCTCCGACGGGAGCACCGTCGCCGGCCTGCTCATGGCCACCACCGCACATGCTCTCAGCCTCGGCAGGCTGATGGACTCCCTAGGTTCGTCGGCCGACTCGGTACGGCGTCGCCTGACGCGATCAGGCTCGTCACTGGGGGGTCGACCAGTTCCGCCTCCAGCAGGTCCTGTGGTCGGCGACGGCGCTCCTGCTCGTCGTGGCTGCAGGCGGCCTGGCGGCCCTGGCCCGCTCCGTCAACGTGCCCGCGCTCATCCTCTGTGCCTCATGGCCACGGTCGCCGGAGCCGCTGCCCGCGACTGGTGGCTCACCCGAGCTGTGGCGAAACGGCTGTCACGGATCGAGGCGCAGCTGCCCGACGTCGTCGAGCTGCTGGCCCTGGCGGTGGGGGCCGGTCAGGGTCCGGTGCCGGCCATCGAGCGCATCGTCGCGCTGGGCCGGGGCGACCTCGTCGACGAGCTGAGCAGCACTCTGACCGACATCCGCTCCGGCACGGTCCTGTCCACAGCCCTGGACCGTATGGAGCGGCGAGTCGGCTCCGTCCACGTCACCCGCCTGTGCGAGGCAATCATCGTGGCCCTCGAGCGCGGTACACCACTGGCCGAGGTCCTGCGCTCCCAGGCCGCCGACGTGCGTGAGGCGGCGCGCCAGGACCTCATGGAGGAGGGCGGAAGACGGGAGATCGCCCAAATGGTCCCCGTGGTCTTCCTCGTCCTGCCCATCACCGTCGTCTTCGCCCTCTTCCCGGGACTGTTCGTCCTGAGGCTGGGGGTGTGAAGCGCACCCACCGTGTTACCGCACCTGCGGAGCCCAATCAGCCTTCGTCCTCTTGCCCAGAATCCCGACCTACAGCAAGGAGCAGTCATGAAGCGCCTCATCCCTCCCACATCCCACCGCCCTGACCCCGGTCCTCGATCGTGGCGTGCCACCGGTGCGACCCGGATCGATCTGCGCGATGAGCGCGGCGACGTCCCCGGCTGGGTCCTGGTGACCCTCATGACCGCGGGGCTCGTCGTGGCTCTGTGGACGGTGGCCGGCAGCACGCTGACCGAGGTCTTCCTCAACGCCATCGCGAAGGTGACCAGTGCGATCTGAACGAGTGCCCCTCCTCGGGGTGCTCCAACGGGCTGGTCGCGCCCTGCCCCGGCCGGCTCGCCCCTGCCCGCGCGACACAACGAGTCGGGCTCGGCCGTCGTCGACTTCGTCATGGTCGGTGCGCTCGTCATCGTCGTGTTCGTGGCGCTCCTCCAGGTGGCCCTGGGGGTCTACGCCCGCAACGTCCTCACCGACGCCGCGGGCGACGGTGCTCGTCGAGCCGCACTGGTCGGGGGCACGGAGGTCGAGGCGCGCCAGCGGGTGCAGGTTCTGACCGACGCCGCCCTCAGGCGCGGCTACGTGGACACCGTTACCGTCTCGCGGGTGTCCTCCGGCGACCTGAGGATCGTTGAGGTGACGGTGACAGCGCCCTTCCCGGTCCTGGGGCTGTTCGGCCCCGGTGGGACACTGCGGGTCACCGGGCACGCCATCGATGAGTCCTCCCTGATCCAGCAGAGGTGAGCTCGGGTGGTAGGCATGGTCGGCTCCAGGCGTTGCGGTCGCCGAGCCGCGTCGCGGTCGCCGAGGGCGGTGTTGGCCCCCGCCCTCATCGCGGTGAGGGCAGTCAGCCGGCACCGAGAGGCACTCAGGGCAGGTCGCCGAACCGTCCGACGGCTCATGAGCCAGGAGGAGGGCAATGCGATCGTCGAGTTCATCGGGTGGAGCGCCGTCCTGGTGGTGCCCGTGCTCTACCTGGTGGTCACGCTCGCCCAGCTCCAGGCCACGACCTTCGCCGTCGCCTCGGCGGCCGACGCCGCCAGCCGGGTACTGGAGGTCGATGACTCGCCCTTAGCGATGGATAACGCGCAGCTGGCCATGCAGCTGTCCCTGTCCGATCAGGGCATCGACGCCGACCCGTCCGGCTCCCTGTCAGTCACCTGTGCTCATGGCTGCGCCCGGGGACAGGCGGCGATGGTCGAAGTCTCAGTCGGTGTGGACCTGCCGGGCTTCGCCTCGCTGGGAATCGGGCGGGATGTCGTCGTCGTGGACACCGAGCGCTCCATCACCCTGCCGGGCAAGGAGGAGCCGTGAACCGGAACTCCGCTCCCAGGACCGCCCGAGGTCGGGCCCGCGCCCTGCTGCGTCGGCTGCACCGCGAAGAGGACGGGCAGACGCTTCTCCTGGGGGTCGGGCTTATCTGCGTCGTCCTTGCGCTGCTGTTCGTCGCGGCCTCGGCAACCGCCGTCTACCTCGACCTCAAGACCCTCACGTCACTGGCGGACTCGGCTGCGGCCGCGGGGGCCGACAGCGTGGAGGCGCACCCCTACTACGGGGGCGGTGTCACGGATGAAGCACCCGGGTCCCTCACCGACGCAGGGGTGGGGAGCAAGGCTGCCGAGGACCTGTCCGCCCAGCCGGCGGCGGCCAGGCTGGAGGGGGTCACGATCGTCAGTGCCCGGGCCGCTGACAGCCAGACCGCCGAGGTGAGGCTGCAGGCCCGCTCGCGTCCGCCGTTCCTGCCCTGGGGGATCCTCCCGGCCGAGGGCTTCACCATCACCGCCACCGGCTCTGCCCGAATGACGACGACGCAGTGAGTCGGCGGACTCACTGCGTCGAGATGGATGGGTGAAAGGTTGTGTGTGGCCGGAGGCGGCCCGCCGCTCAGGCCTGCTCGACGAAGCCCGCCGAGACCACGGGGGAGGGGTGCCGGCGCAGGTGCATCCGGGACCGCAGCTCCTCAGTCTGCCGGCGCGAGAGCTGGGCGATGTAGGCCCGCTTCACCGTGAACAGGATGTTGAGCCCTACCAGGAGGTAGAAGGCGTTGGCGATGACGCTGGGCCAGGCGCCGGAGCTCGCGCAGTTGATCGTCAGCAGCACGGAGCCGGTGATGTTGAGGGCCTGATACTTGAGCGAATCGCCGGCGATCGTGCCCTTGGAGACCAGGAAGTAGGCCACGAGGAGCTCAGCGGCACCGATCCAGCCGCCGATAGAGATGAGGGAGGAGAGCACGTCGTTCACGGGGACGATTCTTAGACACCCCCGAATGAAGGTCAATCGCATCTATCTGCATGAGGGATGTAGATTTACTTCATGCAGGTATTGCCCCAGAGGCTCTCGGTTCTATTGGCCGTCCATCGAGCTGGAGGAGTCGTCGCAGCGGCAGATTTCCTTCATATAACGCCGTCGGCGGTCTCCCAGCAGATTCGCCTCCTGGAGCGCGAGTGCGGCGCCCGGGTCCTGGATCGCACGCCCACCGGAGCCGTGCTCACGGCGGCCGGGAAGGTTCTGGCGGACGCGGCCGAGCGCATCGAGGACGAGCTGACCACCGTGCGCCGCGAGCTGGCGGACCTGGACGACTCCATCCCCTCCGGTGTGGTGCGTGTCGCGAGCTTCGCCTCCGCCGTCCGGGCGCTCCTGCTGCCCCTCCTCAGCTCTCTGGCGACCACCAGCCCCGAGCTGGAGGTGATCGTCGAGGAAGCCGAGGAGCGCAACGCCCTGCCCCGCCTGCGTCGCGGTGAGCTCGACCTGGTCCTCATCGAGCGTGACGAGCACACGCTGCCCGCGGCGCCTCGGGGCATGGTCGACATCCCGCTGCTGGATGAGTCCTGGCTCGTCGTCGTGCCGGCCGAGCAGGCGGCGCCCTCGACCCTGGCGGACCTGGCGCGCGCCACCTGGATCGATCTGGCCCCGGGAACCGCGGGCGCCTTCGCCCTGGACCGTCTCGAGCGTCAGCTGGGGGTGCCGTTGACGACACGGCATGTCGCCTATGACTACGACGTCGTGCTGGCCATGGTCAGTCAGGGCCTGGGCTGCGCGCTTCTGCCCGAGCTGGCCGTATACTCCGGGCTCGTCCCCGATGAGCTCAGTGTGGTGCGCCTACCCGGGCTGGGCGTGCGCCAGCTGGTGGTGCGTCACCGGTCGACCCGCACCGAGCCGGGCCCGGCGACACGCGCGGTGCTCGAGGCGCTGCTCGCCCAGGCCCAGGGGCATCGAGCTGGGGTGAGTGACAGAACTGGGGGTAACGGTGGGAGTGACCGAGCCGTCGCGCGAGCCGAGTCCGCCCCGACGGCGCCCCTCGCAGGTTCTGCCGTAGACTCCCTCCGTGGCCACTGACTTCTCCGCTGAGATCGAACGACTCCGACACACCTACGCCTCCATCGCCGCGGTGACCGACCCCTGAGGCCCTGCGCGCCCGGATCGCCGAGCTCTCCGAGCAGGCCTCCGCACCCGACCTGTGGGATGACCCCGACTCCGCCCAGGTGGTCACCTCCGCGCTGTCCCACGCCCAGGCCGACCTCAAGCGGGTTGAGAGCCTGGGGGAGCGCATCGAGGACCTCGAGGCGATGGTCGAGCTCGCCGGTGAGGAGGAGGGCGAGGACGCCGCCGAGATCCTCGCCGAGGCCGAGACGGACCTGGCGGCCATCAGCAAGGACCTCTCCGACCTGGAGATCCGCACGCTGCTCAGCGGCGAGTACGACCCCCGCGACGCCGTCATCACCATCCGCTCGGGCGCCGGCGGCGTGGACGCCGCCGACTTCGCCGAGATGCTCCTGCGCATGTACACCCGCTGGGCCGAGCGGCACGACTACCCCGTCAAGGTCCTCAACACCTCCTACGCCGAGGAGGCGGGCCTGAAGTCGGTCACCTTCGAGGTCCACGCCCCCTACGCCTACGGGACCCTGAGCGTTGAGGGCGGCACGCACCGCCTGGTGCGCATCAGCCCCTTCGACAACCAGGGCCGTCGCCAGACTTCCTTCGCCGCCGTCGAGGTCATTCCGCTCATCGAGTCCACCGACCATATCGACATCCCCGAGACCGACATCCGCATCGACGTCTTCCGCTCCTCGGGACCCGGCGGGCAGAGCGTCAACACCACCGACTCTGCAGTGCGCATCACCCACCTGCCCACGGGCCTGGTGGTCTCCATGCAGGACGAGAAGTCCCAGATCCAGAACCGCGCCGCCGCCATGCGTGTCCTCCAGTCGCGCCTGCTCCTGCTCAAGCAGCAGGAGGAGGACGCCAAGAAGAAGGAGCTCGCCGGGGACGTCAAGGCCTCCTGGGGGGACCAGATGCGCTCCTACGTTCTCAACCCCTATCAGATGGTCAAGGACCTGCGGACCAACTTCGAGGTCGGCAACCCCGACTCGGTGTTCGACGGCGACATCGACGGCTTCATCGACGCCGGCATCCGCTGGCGCAAGCAGCAGGAAACGGCCGAGGACTGATCGGCTCGCTTCATCAGAAGCATCATCGGAGTCAGGGATCCCCCGGAGGGGTCCCTGATTTCTTTTCCATGCCCCCCTGATTTTTCCGGGGTCCGATTGAGGTCGCAAAATGGTGAGCGTACCGTGAATTTCATGAGCACATCACATGGAAAACCTCGGTCAGTGGAAGTCTCATCAACACTCTCGTCTCTCGAGTCCTCGGATCTCAGTGGGGATCGATCGGATCAAGGTCATCACCTCACTGTGGGCGGAAAGGTTCTGCGCATCGTGATTGCGTTTGCGATGATGTTCGCCTGTGCGCTCACGCCGCCTTTACTGAGTCAGATTCCTGCTGTCCGGTCCTTTGCTCTCGCGCACTCGCATCCCCAGGGTAATGCCGACGACTTAGTCATGGCTGCCTTCGTTCTGTTGCTCTATGGGACGGCAACGATTCTGGTTCTCATGCTGTGCTATGCGCTGCGTCGTACTCTTGATCGCGGCCGCCGCGTCAGTCTATGTCTGCGTTTAGATCGTCGAGCCCTGCTGTGGGTGGTGGGGATGGTTCTCGTTGCAGCCGCGGTGAATCTCGCGGTCACCGGTATTGTCCACGCCCTCGGTCTTGCTGGTGGGAATGAGGGGATTCCGGACAGGCCTTGGTGGATTATGGCTGTGACGATCTTCTCTCAGGCCTTTCTTCTGCAGGGTATCCCTGAAGAGATAATCTGGCGAGGCTGGCTCTTCTCCTCGCTGGGCGAGACGCGTTGTGCAGCAGTGTCCAGCGTCCTCGGGTTCACTGTTCTTCACCTTCTATCCCAAGGGGGTCAGCAGAACCTGCTGGAGCACATCACATATCTCGCGATGCCGTGTGGATTCGCGGTGACAGCATTGATCGTTCGGACGATCTCCGGGTCGACCTGGGCGGCCATCGGCGTGCACGGAGGGACTGCATGTGGCGAACGACATGCTGTCGGACTGGCTGCATCTTCCCTCACGGGTCGATCACCTGGATTCTCCAGGGCCTGCTCTGGGCGGCGGTCGGTCTTCTCATTCTCGCCTTCCACCGCCGTCGTCAGCGTCTGGCGGCGTTGACAGGCCAGACATGTTGACGCCCTCCATCTTCAGGAGCCATTCCTTACGGTCGACTCCTCCGGCGTAACCGCGCAGGCCCCCGTCGGAGGCGAGCACGCGGTGACACGGCACGATAAGAGCGATCGGGTTGTGTCCGACCGCGCCACCCACGGCCTGTGCGGACATCTGCTTGCGGCCGGTGCGACGCGCAACCTCGGCGGCGATGCGGGCATAGGTGCTGGTGGCGCCGAAGGGGATGGAGAGCATGATGGAGGTGACCATCCTCTTGAAGTCGGAGCCCTCGACCCTGATCGGCGGAGTGAAACCCGGGTCAGTGCCCCCGAAGTAGGCGTCGAGCCACTGGGCCGTCTGCTTGAAGACGGGCAGATCGGGCTCCAGGGCCGCCTCGTCGTTGATCGTTGAGCGGTCGTACTTCTGCCCGTCGAACCACAGGCCCGTGAGGTGCTCGCCGTCGCTGGCCATGGTCATGGCGCCTAAAGGCGATTCGTAGTGACTGACGTAGTGCATGAGCCCTTCCCTTCGTTCCTCCGCCTGCTCATGGTGTCATAGCGCGGGCGCTGTTCTGCCTCGCATCGGCTCGCTGCGGATCCGCGTGCACCGTCTCACCTCCGCCGTCGTCGCCATTGCTCCGGGGCTCCCTTAGGCTTGGCCACGGTGCGCAGGGCGGGACCGGTCGGTCGCCGTCGTCGCGCAGAACCTCCGCTCACACCCTGACGAAAGGCGCAGACGAGCAGTGGCTGAGTACATCTACCAGATGATTAAGGCGCGCAAGGCCCACGGTGACAAGGTCATCCTCGACGACGTCACCATGGCCTTCCTCCCCGGAGCCAAGATCGGCATGGTCGGCCCCAACGGCGCCGGCAAGTCCTCCATCCTCAAGATCATGGCCGGCATCGACCAGCCCTCCAACGGCGAGGCCCGCCTGACCCCCGGCTACAGCGTCGGCATCCTCCTGCAGGAGCCCCCGCTCAACGAGGACAAGACAGTACTCGGCAACGTCGAGGAGGGCGTCGCCGAGATCAAGTCCAAGCTGGACCGCTACAACGAGATCAGTGCCGCCATGGCGGACCCGGACGCTGACTTCGACGCCCTCATGGCGGAGATGGGCACCCTCCAGGACGCCCTGGACGCCGCCAACGCCTGGGACCTCGACTCCCAGCTCGAGCAGGCCATGGACGCCCTGCGCTGCCCCCCCGCCGGACGCCGAGGTCAAGCACCTCTCCGGTGGTGAGCGCCGCCGCGTCGCCCTGTGCAAGCTGCTTCTCGAGGCCCCCGACCTCCTCCTCCTGGACGAGCCCACCAACCACCTCGACGCCGAGTCCGTGCTCTGGCTCGAGCAGCACCTGGCCAGCTACCAGGGCGCCGTCATCGCCGTCACCCACGACCGCTACTTCCTTGACCACGTCGCCGAGTGGATCGCCGAGGTCGACCGCGGCCACCTCTACCCCTACGAGGGCAACTACTCCACCTACCTGGAGACCAAGGAGAAGCGCCTCGAGGTCCAGGGCAAGAAGGACGCCAAGCTCGCCAAGCGCCTCAAGGAGGAGCTCGAGTGGGTGCGCTCCTCGGCCAAGGGACGCCAGGCCAAGTCCAAGGCCCGTCTGGCCCGCTACGAGGAGATGGCCGCCGAGGCTGAGCGCACCCGCAAGCTCGACTTCGAGGAGATCCAGATCCCGCCGGGGCCCCGCCTGGGCAACCAGGTCCTGGAAGCCACCAACCTCAACAAGGGCTTCGACGGGCGCACCCTCATCGACGGGCTCTCCTTCACCCTGCCGCGCAACGGCATCGTCGGGGTCGTCGGCCCCAACGGCGTCGGAAAGTCCACCCTGTTCAAGACCATCGTGGGCCTGGAGCCGCTCGACGGCGGAGACCTCAAGATCGGTCAGACCGTCAAGCTCTCCTACGTCGACCAGTCCCGAGCCGGCATCGACCCCAAGAAGACCCTCTGGGAGGTCGTCTCTGACGGGCTGGACTACATCCAGGTCGGCAACGTGGAGATGCCCTCGCGCGCCTACGTCGCCTCCTTCGGCTTCAAGGGGGCCGACCAGCAGAAGCCGGCCGGAGTCCTCTCCGGCGGAGAGCGCAACCGCCTCAACCTGGCCCTGACCCTTAAGCAGGGCGGCAACCTCATCCTCCTGGACGAGCCCACCAACGACCTCGACGTCGAGACCCTGGGCTCCCTGGAGAACGCCCTGCTGGAGTTCCCCGGCTGCGCCGTGGTCATCACCCACGACCGCTGGTTCCTCGACCGCGTGGCCACCCACATCCTGGCCTGGGAGGGAACCGACGAGAACCCCGCCAGCTGGTACTGGTTCGAGGGGAACTTCGCCTCCTACGAGGAGAACAAGGTCGAGCGCCTCGGCCCCGAGGCGGCCCGCCCCCACCGGGTCACCTACCGGAAGCTGACTCGAGACTGAGCGGAGCCCGCCCGGTCGACCGCGTAAGAAGGAGAAGCGGCGTTCCCGCAGCCCGGCTGCTGGGGGAATGGCGCTCTCGTCTTGCTTCAGAAGGCGACTTCATACGTCTTGTCGGTTGGAGTCGATTGCACTTAAGGTGCTGGTGGAGGTGTCATGATGAGTAGGAATACCCCAGGACTCATCCCCGAAGGCGGCGTTATCGGGAAGCTTCCGTTTGACGGGCAGTGGCTGACCGAGCGCAGCCCCACACACCGCGTTCCCAGCCATGGGACTCACCTGTTCGCCACCACCTACGCGTTTGACTTCGTCGCCGTCGATGACGATGGTCTCACGGCTCCACCACGCAGCATACGTGCGCTCTTCACCCCCGAACCGCCAGAGCTCTTCCACGCCTTCGGCCGTCCCCTGTACTCGCCCGTTGTAGGAACCGTGGTCTCCGTTCACGACGGCGAGCCCGACCACGTGGCGCGCCGTTCCGTCCTGACTCGCATCCCGTACGGATTGAGTCAGCCCCAACGAATTCGGCAGGGACTTCCCGCCATCCCTGGAAACCACATCATCATCCAGGTTGTCGAGGGGCCTCATTGCGTGGGACTCGTGCACCTTCAGCGAGGCTCCGTCCAGGTGTCGCCCGGCGACCGGGTGAGCGCAGGCGATCAGATCGGTCGATGCGGCAACTCCGGCAACTCCACGCAGCCCCACCTTCACATCCAGGCAATGGACAGTCCAGATCTCCGCACCGCAAAGGGGGTTCCGCTCCGTTTTGAGGAGTTCCGGCAACGCAGCCCGCAGCAAGGTGCTCCCTGGGCGCTTCGGCGACAGTCATGCCCCGAGCAGGGGGCGGTCGTGGCGCAACCTTGATATGGCGTCATGGAAGGAGCCTCAGATCCGGCGTGCTGATCGGTCGCGGGGCGCTGCGACCAGATCGTGGCGAGAATCGGGGGATGGGCCTGCGGCGCAGTGCGCAGCTCCTGATCGGGGACGTACTTCTTCGGCGAGGACTGCGTTGTCCTCCAAACTTCTGAGATCCGGCCGCAGTCGTATGGGGGAGAAGTACGTCCTGGATGGAGAACGCAGTCCTCGATCCGTGTCCTCAAGGGGTGGGCGTCAGCCGGGGATGGCGCTGCCGTCGTCGCCCTCTCCCATGCGGATCCGCCAACGTCCCGAGCCGCCGTCGGACGTGGAGGCAGTGGGCATGCGCACCATGCCCTCCTGGGCGATGGTCGACACCAGCCGACCGGATGAGTCGAAGACCTGAGCGCGAGCCATGCCCCGGCCGCCCTGTGAGGAGGGGGAGTCCTGCACGTAGAGCAGCCAGTCGCCCATGTCGACGTCGCGGTGGAACCACTGGGCGTGGTCGAGGGTCGCCAGGCTCATGCCCTCACTGCGCCAGGACAGTCCCTGGCTTCGCAGCACCGGCTCCAGCATCACCTGGTCGCACACGTAGGCCAGCAGTGCCCGGTGCACGGTCTGGGAGGTCTGCTCCGGGATGCGGCTGCGCGAGCGCATCCACAGGTGCTGGCGACCGGCACGCTCCTTGGCGGGGCGCAGGTAGAGGTTGCCCTCCACGTGCCTGAGGTCGAAGGCCGCCGTGCGCCCCAGGAAACGCGCCACCGGATGATCGATGGTGCGGAAGATCTCCAGAGCGCTCGTCAAGTCCTCGGGGCGCGGAACTACGGGGGCTTCCACGTGGAGGTCGGCGCCCTCCTGCTCCTCCTGGAAGGAGGTGAGCATCGTCAGGATCGGCGTGCCCTCCTGGGAGGCGGCGGTGCGCCGTTGGGAGAAGGACCGCCCGTCGTGCAGGCGCTCGACGGCGAAGGTGATTGGCGTATCGGGCTGACCGCCCCGCATGAAGAAGGCGTGAACCGAGTGCGGCAGGCGCTCGCCGTCGCCGTCATCCTCGATCGTGGCGGCCGCGGCCAGCATGCCCTGGGCCACCACCTGTCCTCCGTAGACCCGGCCCGAGAGCTGGGGCAGGGAGCCCCCGGAGAAGACATCCTCCCCGTCACCCGCCGCCAGGCTGAGGATCCGGGTCACCGACCCGAGGGGCTCCTCCGTGGCGGCGGGGACGGGGTATGGGGTTGTCACAGACCGAGCTCCTCCAGGATCGGCAGCTTGGCGCGTACCGCCGAGCGCGCGTCCTCAGCCGTCGCGGAGTCCAGAGCGATCCTCGCCAGCTCCTGGCACTCGGTGAGCGTGACGGACTTCAGGACGGCGTCGACATCCGGCAGGGCGCGCGCCGTCATGGACAGGGAGGCGACCCCCAGACCCACGAGGACGGCGGCCAGCGCCGGGTCCGCAGCGGCCTCACCACACACGCCCACCGGACGTCCCTTGGGGGAGGCCCCCTCGCAGGCGGTGCCGATCAGACGCAGGACGGCCGGCTGCCAGGCCGTGGACAGATCCGCCAGCGAGGACAGCAGGCGGTCGGCCGCCATGACGTACTGGGTGAGGTCGTTGGTGCCCACCGAGGCGAAGTCGGCGTGCTCGAAGAGCTTGTCGGCCATGAGCGCGGCCGAGGGCACCTCGATCATCATCCCGGCCGTCTTCAGGCCGTAGGAGCGGGCCTTCTGCGTGAAGGCCTCGGCCTCCTCGGCCGTGGAGATCATCGGGGCCATGACCCACACCTTCGCCTCGGTGGCGGCCTCGGCCTTGGCCAGGCCTCGAGCTGGTGGTCCAGGACCTCGGGGTCGCGGCGCGTCGTGCGGTAGGCGCGCACACCGAGCGCCGGGTTGGCCTCGGTGGCGTCGGTCAGGAAGGGCAGCGGCTTGTCCGCTCCGGCGTCGAGGGTGCGCACCACGACCTTCTTGCCGGGGAAGGCCTCGAGGACACCCTGGTAGGCCTCCACCTGAGCCTCCACCGTGGGCTCCTCGGGCTGGTCCAGGAAGCAGAACTCGGTGCGGAACAGGCCGATGCCCATGGCGCCGGCCTCGGCGGCGCTACGGGCGCCGGCCGCGTCACCGACATTGGCCAGCAGCTGGACCTCGTGGCCGTCCTTCGTGGCTCCGTCACCGTTGAAGACACGCACGCGCGAAGCGAGCTCACGCGCCCGGCGCAGGGCGTCCTCGGAGGGGCTGAGGGTGATACTGCCCTTGGTACCGTCAACCAGGACGATGTCGCCCTCGGCCAGCGCATCGGTGACCTTCTCGCCAGTGCCGACGATCGCCGGCATGCCCAGTGCGCGCGCCAGGATCGCGGTGTGGGAGGTGGGGCCGCCCTCGGAGGTGATGAAGGCGATGACCTTTTCGGGGTCCAGCAGCGCGGTGTCGGCCGGGGCCAGGTCGGCCGCCACGAGCACGAAGGGCTCGGGCAGACGGGGAATCCCCGGCATTGGGGACTCGGTCAGGACGGCGACGATGCGGTCGCGCACGTCCTGGATGTCGCGGGTGCGCTCGGCCATGTAGCCGCCCAGGGATTCCAGCATGGAGGCCAGCGTTCCCGCGGACTCCCACACGGCGCGCTCCGGAACCAGGCGCTTCTCGCGCACCATGGCCTGTGCCGTCGAGGTCAGGGTGGGGTCGGCCGCCATCTGTGCGGTGGTCTCAAGGAGGGTACGGGCCTCGGCCTTGGCCTCGGCCGCGGACAGCTCCAAGCCCTTCTTGACCTGTTGGGCCGCCAGCGCGATGCGCTCGCACTCCTTCTCGATGTCGCGACTGGGTTCGAGGGTTGCGATCTCGGGCTCAGGAATGGGAGGTGCCATCCTGGCGACGGGGCCGGCCACAAGGCCAGGGCTCACACCGATGCCGGACAGGGTTGTGGAGGTGGTGTCGGACGCTGTCATGTGGTGCTCCTCATCGGAGACGAATGGGGATCATCGCTCATTGTGCCCCGAGTGCGGCCGGAAAGAGACGTTTCCGCCAGGGGAATAACGATCTCCTCTACGGCCGCGTCAAGGTATCTATCGCGTTCCCGTAAGGTTACGTGAGTGAGCGCGGTCATGCGAGGAAGGATGCTCTCGGCACGGTCGTCCGCCGTCTGATAGGCCCCGCGGCCAGCGTGCGCACGCGTCTTCCTGCCGACCGGAACTCTTCGCCGCGGATCGCGCGGAGGTGGGATAAAGTGATCGCGAGCACGAAGGACCTCAGCTGCCCGACCAAGCGCATGACAGACGGGGATTGCACGAGGGAGGGAACCGGGAAGGAGAAGCCATGAGCACTGCATCAGACATCGTCGCCGGTCTCGGCGGCCAGGAGAACATCACCGACCTCGAGCCCTGCATCACGCGCCTGCGCGTCGAGGTGGCCGATCAGACGAAGGTTGACGAGGAGGCGCTGCGAGCGGCCGGCGCCTTCGGCGTGGTGCGTTCGGGCCGCGTCGTCCAGGTCGTCGTGGGGCCCACGGCGGACAACCTCGCCTCAGAGATCGCAGCTCTCTGACCGATCGCCTCCGTTCCCGGAGGGTCTGCGCACCCGCCCGGCTCCAGCACCTGCAACGTGGAGCCGGGCGGCCTGCCTTTCCCCGCACAGCGGTGGGCGCATGTCGGGACGTGTGACCCGATCTCGCCGTCCGCTCCGCTGGTCGCCGACCGGCTGCACGTTCCTGGGCACATGGTCCCGGGTGGCTCAACGGCAGTGGCGCCATCGCGGGCCGTCGTGGTGAAACAGTTGCAGCAAAATGTCAGGAGACACGGTGCGGTGGGTGCACAACCCTCAGCCGCTAGGGCACACTTGGACACTGCTAGTCCTGCTAGCGCCCGCATCTCGATCCGACCCATCCATCCCCAGGGGTGATGGCGGAGCGCAACCCTGCTCCACGCCCGCTCCATGGCGCTCCATCGCACATCTGCTCACGCAAGGCGGACCCACGCACATGAACGAGTTCAACGACGACCTGTTACCTGCTTCCGAGAGCCTCAAGCAACTGGCTGAGGCGTACGGTGTCTCCACCGAGTACTGGGACTATCACGGCAACCTTGCCTCACCCTCAAGCGCTACTCTCAGGGCCGTGCTGGCCGCATTAGGGGTGAGCATCAACTCCGAGGAGGAGATCGGGCGCGCTCTGCGAGAGGTCGAGGACGCCCCCTGGCGGCAGGCGCTTGCCCCCACGGTCGTCACGCGCGGCGGTGTGGAGTCGACCGTCCCCGTCTACGTGCCCGACGGCGCCAAGGTGCGGGTGCGCGTCGAGCTCGAGAACAGGGGACGTCCGTGAGCTGACTCAGACTGAGGACTGGACCGTGCCCCCGTGAGGTGGACGGCGTCAAGCGCGGCCGTGCCTCCTTCATCCTCGGAGCCGATCTGCCCCTGGGATGGCACCGGATCATCGCCGAGGTCAGCCCCGGCTCCACGGACCAGGCCGCCCCGCAGGGGCTCATGCCGCGCCGCCCGCCGACAGCGAGGTGGAGACCATCACCGTGACCTCGGCGCTGGCGGTCACCCCCAACCATCTCAATCTGCCCGAGTCTCTCGGAGACCGGGGCTGGGGTCATGACCCAGCTGTACTCGACCCGCTCGCGCGGGTCGTGGGGACCGGTGACACCGACGATCTCACTGAGCTCGCCGCCTTCCTGGGGGACCAGGGAGCCGACTTCCTGCTCATCAACCCCCTGCACGCGGCTGAGCCGGTGGCGCCGATGACCCACTCGCCCTACCTGCCGGTGACACGCCGCTTCGTCAACCCCCTCTACATCCGGCCGGAGAACATCCCCGAGGTGGCCCGTCTGTCCGGCCCCAAGCGCTCGCTGGTGCAGTGGGCCTTCGAAGAGGTCAAGGACAGTGACCTCAGCGCCGAGCCGATCGACCGCGACGCGGTGTGGAAGGCCAAGCGCGAGGCCCTCGAGGTCATCTTCGCCGCCGGTCGCTCCTACTCCCGTCAGCGAGACTTCGAGCGCTTCCGGGCCGAGCAGGGCGAGGGGCTGGAGCGCTTCGCCCTGTGGAGCGCGCTGGTGGAGAAGCACGGGCCCCTGGACACCTGGCCCGCCACGCTGCGGGAGGCGGACTCCGCTTACGTCGCCAACGAGGCGCACCAGCTGGCCGAGCGCATCGACTTCTTCGCCTGGCTGCAGTGGATCGTCGACGAGCAGCTGGCCCGTGCCCAGGCCGAGGCGTTGGCCTCGGGGATGGCCCTGGGCATCATGGACGACCTCGCCGTCGGAGTGCACTCGCAGGGAGCCGACGTGTGGTCCAACCCGGAGGCCTTCGCCTCCGGAGTCACCGTGGGTGCCCCGCCGGACATGTACAACCAGCAGGGTCAGAACTGGTCCCAGCCACCGTGGAACCCCGAGTACCTGGCGCACAGCGCCTACGCCCCGCTGCGTGACATGGTGCGCACGGTCCTGCGTCATGCCGGCGCGCTGCGCGTGGACCACATCATCGGTCTGTTCCGCCTGTGGTGGATTCCCGAGGGCATGGGGGCGGACCGCGGAGCCTACGTGCGCTACGACCACGAGGCCATGCTCGGCGTCGTCCTCCTGGAGGCTCACCGGGCCGGTGCCGTCGTCATCGGTGAGGACCTGGGGACCGTGGAGCCCTGGGCGCGCGACTACCTGGCCAGCCGCGGTGTGCTGGGGACCAGCGTCCTGTGGTTCGAGAAGCAGCACGACGGCTGGCCACTCCAGCCCCAGGACTACCGCAGGCTCGCCCTGTCCACGGTCAACACCCACGATCTTCCTCCGACTGCCGGCTACCTGGCCGATGAGCACGTCGATCTGCGTGAGCGCCTGGGCCTGCTCACCGAGCCGGTTGAGCAGGTGCGCACCGAGGCGCGCATCGAGCGCGACCGGATGACCGCCCGCCTGCGCGAGCACGGCCTGCTGGGGGACGCCCCCACCGAGCGTCAGGTCGTCGAAGCCCTGCACCGCTACGTGGTGCGCACCCCCTCAGTCCTGGTCGGCGTCGCCCTGGTCGACGGCGTGGGGGAGCGGCGCGCTCAGAACCAGCCCGGCACCGACCAGGAGTACCCCAACTGGCGGATCCCCCTGGCCGACGGCGCGGGCGAGGTCGTGTTGGTGGACGACCTGCCCGAGAACGCACGCCTGGGCAGTCTGCTGAGTGTCGTGCGCGACGAGATGGCTTCTCAGGACTGATGCCGCTAGCTCCGGTCCGTTGGAGCGGCGGGCCGGAGTCGGGTGAACCGCTGAGATGGTGTGGTCCCGGCCGTCGTACTGACGGCCGGGACCACACCTTGTTGCGGGCGAGTCCTGAGAGGGTCAGTCCCGCGTTCTTATCTACGCCCAGGTCATGAGCGTCTCGCCGGCTGCGACTGCGCGGTCGGGAGACATGGGCTCCAGGTCGGAGTCGTCGCCCTCCAGGGCGATGACCGGGACGATCGGGTTGAGCCCGCCGGATGCGATCTGGGCGGGGGACCAGTTGATGACGGGGCTGCCCGCTTCGACTCTCTGTCCCTCTTCGGCCAGGAGAGTGAAGCCGCTGCCTCCCAGGCTCACGGTGTCCAGTCCCAGGTGGACCAGGATGCTGCGGCCGTCATCGGTGGTGATGACGTAGGCGTGGGGGGTGGATCTTCGAGATGGTTCCGCTGATCGGTGCCAGGGCGCTGACCTCGCCTCCGCCAGCGGCGTCCGGGGTGACGGCCACCCCGGGGCCAACGATCTTGCCGGAGAAGACGGGGTCGGGAACATCGCTGAGGGCGACGACAACGCCGGATACCGGCGACTGGACGGTCAGACTCACCGGAGGTCCTCGATGTCCTCTGCGATCGTGTCCGCGTTGGGACCGACCACGACCTGCACGATCTCGCCGAGCTTGACGACCCCGTGCGCTCCTGCGGCCTTCAGGGCGGCCTCGTCCACAAGGGAACCGTCCTCCAGCTCGCAGCGCAGCCGCGTGATGCAGGGCTCGATCTCCACGATGTTGTCGAATCCTCCGAGGGCGTCGACGATGCTCTGTGCCTGAGACATGGGTTCCTCCTGGGTCTGCCCGGGCGTGTGCCGGGCTCGTTTGGTGATGGTGCCGAGATGAGGCTTCAGGACGTGGGGGAGGTGCAGTCAGGTGCGGCACCTTCGCCGGTACCGGACTAATGGTCCATACCAGTACCCCATGGTACAGGCCGCTTTGAGGTTGTCCAGTACCGACCTGTGCCCGCCCCAAAGGATCCAGTCCCTCAAGACGACGAGCGTTCGGGGCGGAAGGCGGGTTTGGGGGCGGCCACCGGGACCCACAGGGTGTAACGGTCGGCTCGGAACAGGGTGCGCGAGTAGTCGATGGCGCAGTGCTCATGGAAGGTGCGCCGAGTGATGTCCAGGGTCGGGGCGCCCTCCTGGACGGAGAGCAGCGCTGCCTCCTGGGCCGTGGCCGCATGGGCCTCGATCATGTCTTCGCCCCACTGCGGCGCCAGGTCGGCCTGGGTCAGCTCGGCGTAGACCGAGAAGTTCGGGCTGGTGCGCAGCAGGTTGGGCAGGAGTGCTGCGGGAATCCAGTTCTCCTCGATCGCCATGGGGATGGCGTTGGCGGTCAGGAGGCGACGCAGGTGGTGGACCTCGACCCCGGTCTCGAGCTCGAGCGCCTCCGCCACGGTCTCATCGGAGGCGATGGTCTCGGCCTGCAGCATGACGACGCCGGGTTCCATCCCGCGGCGTCGCATCTCCTGAGTGAAGGAGGTCAGCCGAACCTGCAGGTCGAGCTTGGGAGGCGCCACGAAGGTTCCCTTGCCCTGGTGGCGCTCCAGGACGCCGTCGACGACGAGGGTGTCGATGGCCTGACGCACGGTCATGCGGGAGACCTCAAACTGCTCGCACAGCTCGCGCTCAGAGGGCACCGGACTGCCGTTGGCGAGCCCGTTCCTGACCAGGTCCAGCAGGTGATTGCGCACGATGACGTACTTTGCCGGCTTCTTACCTGCGTTCTTGGGCATGGGACTCCCCTGTTTGACAGCGGGTGGAGGCGGCCAGGAGAAGGGGCGTGCCTGCGACCGCTGCTTCCGTTCCGTCGTATCGATTTTCATATCATTATGGCCGACGAGTGCGTCGCTCGCTTGACATTGAAGGTTCTATCGGTTTCTCTGGTGGCACTGGTCCAGACGTGTTCGGTGTCGATCCGTCCCGACTACCACCGTCACGGTGGCTATCTCTGACGCGGCAGTGCTGCCGCGCGATCCTGAACTGGAGAACACTCATGTCAGACAAGAAGAAGACGGGCGGCGCCTTCGCCCTTGCTCAGCGTCTGGGGAGATCCCTGATGCTGCCCATTGCCACGCTCCCGGCAGCGGGTCTGCTGCTGCGTCTGGGGCAGGCGGACATGCTGGGGGCCGAGGGACTGGCCGCGAAGGCGTCCTGGTTGCAGCCCGTCGCAGACATCTTCAGCGCGGCCGGTGGGGCGGTCTTCGACAACCTGCCCCTCATCTTCGCCGTCGGCGTCGCCGTGGGTTTCGCCAAGAAGGCTGACGGCTCCACCGGGGTGGCCGCACTGTTCGGCTTCCTCGTCTACCGGGCAGTCACCTGGACCATGTCGCCCATCATCATGGGCGAGCCCGCCCCCCTGAGCAAGGAGGCCCTGGACTGCCTCCACTCCTTCGATCCCGCCACGGGGAAGATCGCACAGGTTGGCCCCTGGAATCAGGGAGTCAAGCTCTGTGACATCCCCACCCAGACGCCCATCAACTACGGGGTTCTCGGCGGTATCGTCATCGGCGTCGTCGCCGCCCTGCTGTGGCAGCGCTACTACCGCGTCAAGCTGCCCGACTGGCTGGCCTTCTTCGGTGGACGCCGCTTCGTCCCCATCGTCACCTCCGGTGCCGCGCTGGTCATCGCCTTGATCATGTCGGCGCTCTACCCGGCCTTCAACTGGCTCATCAACGAGCAGCTCGGCGGCTGGCTCATCAACGCCGGAAACTCCAAGGGCATCGCCGGCGCCCTGGCGGTCTTCGTCTTCGGTACCGTCAACCGCCTGCTCATCCCCTTCGGCCTGCACCACCTGCTCAACTCCGTGCCCTGGTTCCAGCTCGGCTCCTGCCAGACGGCCTCCGGGGACACGGCGCACGGTGACATCACCTGCTTCTTCCAGGGCGTGGACGGCTCGAACTCCTGGACCGGGGGCTTCACGACCGGCTTCTTCCCGATCATGATGTTCGCGCTGCCCGCCGCCGCCCTGGCCATCTGGCACACGGCCAAGCCTGCCAAGCGCAAGGCGACCGGCGCCCTCATGATCTCTGTGGCACTGACCGCTTTCATTACCGGTATCACTGAGCCCCTCGAGTACGCCTTCGCCTACGTGGCCTTCCCGATCTACGCCGTCCACGCGGTGCTGACCGGCTCCTCCCTGGCCATCGCCAACCTCCTGGGCGCCAAGGACGGCTTCGCCTTCTCCGCCGGGGCGATCGACTACCTGCTCAACTTCGGCAAGTCCGCCGAACTCTCCGGTGGTGTGGTCCGCGGACCGCTCATGATCATCGTCATGGGGCTGGTCTACGCCGTCATCTACTACTTCCTCTTCAGGTTCCTCATCGTCAAGTTCGACTTCAAGACCCCTGGGCGCGAGGACGACGACGTCGATGCCTTCGCTGCCGCGCAGGCCGCTGCCGCCAAGTCCACGGGCAAGAAGGCTGCGGAGTCAACCCGGCGCTGAGCGATACGGGTGCCGGGATGTCGGGGCCGGCACCACACGATCTGGGGCCGAGCGCATCATGCGCTCGGCCCCAGACCATTGCCTCCTCTCGAGCCCGCTCCGGGCCGGAGGGTGACGCGGTTACTGCTGGCTCTGGCTCTCGGCGGCCTGCGCCCTGGCCACGCGCAGCGTGTCATCGAGGTTCTCGCGCACGATCCGTCGCAGTGCGGCCGGTGCCTGGTCGTGGGACTCCAACCAGCCCGTCAGGGCGGCGGCTGGGTCGTCAGCGCCCTTGAGGCCCACCGTGACGCACGACCACAGGCCCGTCAGCAGGTTCTCGGCCATGTGGAAGGTGCGGGAGGACCACACGGAGTCGATGGCCTCCACATATGCCCCCACGAAGGGAGCCAGCAGCTCGGGGTGGCGCTCGACATTGGTCAGGCCCCGCAGGACGCGCACCTGGGTCTCGTTGGGCATAGCGGCATCGCCGATGAGGGCCCGCCAGGTGTCCTGCTTCGCCTCCGGGGTCGGGATCGATGCCCGGGCCTCCGCAGCGCGCTCACGCCCCGTGGTTGTGCGGTCCCGGGCCTCCTCGGCACGAATCTGCTCCTCCCCGCTGCGGCCGGCGGCCACCAGGCCGATCAGCAGGTCCCAGCGCAGGTCCTGGTCGACGTCGAGACCGCCGAGAGTCTGGCTTCCCTCCTCAAGCCCGGCGACGACGTCGAGCTGTTCATCGGTGACGGCGTGAGCGGCCAGGGCTCTGACCAGCTGGAGCTGCTTGTCGCTGCCGGGCTGGGCCGCCCGCGCCAGCTCCAGTAGCCGGTCGGCGGTGCCCGGGGCGAGGTCGCGGCGTACGGCCGGGGGCAGGAAACCGGACAGGCAGGTGGTGATGCGTCCCAGCAGCCCCTGGATGACCGAGGAGTGCTCCTCCACACCCAGCGCCCGCAGGGCCGCGTCAAGGAATCGGGAGGCGGCAAGCTCGCCGTCGCGCACCATGTCCCAGGCCGATGCTAGGACGATCGAGCGCGGCAGGGACTCGGTGAAGGCCTCGATGTGCTCGAGGCCGAAGGACAGTGAGTCCTCATCGAGGCGGACCTTGGCGTAGGTGAGGTCGTCATCATTGAGGACGAGGACATCCGCCCGCTTGGTGCCGACCAGCTCAGGAACCTCGGTCAGCTCACCGTCGACATCGAGCTCGATGCGGTCGGTGCGCTCCAGGCGTGCCTCGGCTCCCCGGCCGGTCAGGCTGTAGCAGCCGATCGCCACCCGGTGCGGGCGCAGCGAGGCCGGTGAGTCGGCGGGGATCTCCTGGCGGACGGTCGCCTGGGTGATGAGCCGTCGGCGTCGGTGGCCAGCTGCGTGCGCAGGGTCGTCACACCGGCCTCCTGGAGCCACAGGCGGGTCCAGGTACTCAAGTCGCGTCCCGAGACCGCCTCCAGCTCACGGAGCAGGTCGCTCAGCTCGGCGTTGGCGTAGGCGTGCGCCGCCAGGTAGCGCTGGATGCCGGCGAAGAAGAAGAAGTTCTCCCTGCCCACGTAGCCCACGAGCGCAGCCAGGACTGAGGCCCCCTTGGCGTAGGTGATGCCGTCGAAGTTGACCTCGACGTCGTGCAGGTCATGGATCTCCGCGGCCACGGGGTGGGTGGAGCTGAGCTGATCCTGGTTGTAGGCCCACCCCTTCTCCAGGGTCTGGAAGGTCGTCCAGGCCTGGTTCCAACGAGTGATCTCGGCGGTGGCCAGAGTGGAGGTGTACTCGGCGAAGGACTCGTTGAGCCACAGGTCGTTCCACCAGGTCATGGTGACCATGTCCCCGAACCACATGTGGGCCAGCTCGTGCAGGATCGTCACGGCGCGCCGCTCCACTCGGGCCTCGACGGGCCTGGAGCGGAAGATGTAGTCGTCGCGGTGGGTGACGCAACCGGCGTTCTCCATCGCCCCGGCATTGAACTCAGGAACGAAGATCTGGTCGTACTTGGTGAAGGCATAGGGGGTGGCGAACAGATCCTCGTAGTAGGCGAAGCCCCGCTTGGTCAGGTCCAGGATCTCCTCTGAGTCCATGTACTCGACCAGACTCTTTCGGCAGTAGACCCCCAGTGGCACGGTACGTCCGTCGCCGGCCACATACTCGTCGGTCACACCGACATAAGGCCCGGCGACGATGGCCGTGACGTAGGAGCTCATCGGCTCGGTGGGGGCGAAGGCGAAGGTGTGGGCATCCCCTGAACCATTGGCGGCCTCGGCGGGAGTCGGCTCAGGGGTGGGGGAGTTGGACAGCACCGTCCAGCTCGACGGCGCAGTGACGGTGAAGGTGAAGGAGGCCTTGAGATCGGGCTGCTCGAAGACGGCGAAGACCCGCCGGGAGTCAGGGACCTCGAACTGGCTGTAGAGATAGGTCTCGCCATCGGCCGGGTCGGTGAAGCGGTGCAGCCCCTCTCCGGTGTGCATGTAGGCGCAGTCAGCGACGACGACGAGCTCATTGTCCGCCGCCAGATCCTTCAGCGCGATACGCGAGTCCGCATAGACCTCGGCTGGGTCAAGTGGGAGCCCGTTGAGGGTGATGGAGTGGACCGTCGGTGCGACGAGGTCGATGAAGGTGGAGGAACCCGGGGTGGCCGTGAAGCGTGCCGTGGTGGTGGAGCCGAAGACCGTCTCGCCGCGCGTGAGATCGAGGACGACGTCATAGCTCTGGGTCCGTACGGTTGCACTGCGCTCGGCGGCCTCAAAACGAGTCAGGTTCTGACCGGGCATAAGAACTCCTGTCTGCGAGGGATGCGCAGCCCATGAGGGCGCGCCGGGCGATTGTCTCACCTTCTGATCGACACCGGCAGTGCCTGAATCACCGCACAACGGCGCCGGGGGACGACACATCACGTGCCGTCCCCCGGCGCCGAGGTTGTTCCCACAGCTTGGGGAACGTCAGCGGATCAGGTCAGATGCGGCTCAGGCCTTGTTGCGCCGACGCAGCACCAGGGCAGCGCCTCCGGCCACGACCAGGAACGCGGCGATTCCGCCGAAGATCAAGCCGTTGGCACCGGTGTGGGCCAGGGAACCGTCGCTGTCCTTGGTCGTCTCACCGCCGGCCCGGTTCTCCGAGGAGGAGTCCTTGGCGTTCGAGCTCAGGTTGTTGCCCTTGTCAGCCCCGGCCTTGTTGTCGCCGGCGTTGGCCTGCTTGTCTCCACCAGCCTGCTTGTCGCTGCCGGCGTTGGCGTTGCTGTTGCTTCCGCCGTTGTTGCCGCCACCGCTGTTCTCGGTGGTCTTCTGCTCGCTGGCCTTCTGCTCGGTGGTCTTGTCACCGCCGGCCTGCTTGTCGCTCCCACCGTTGTTCTCAGAAGCCGAGCGCTCAGTAGTGCTCTGCTCAGTGGTCTTCTGTTCAGTGCTCTGACGCTCGGAGGTCGAGCGCTCGGTGGTGTTCTGCTCCGAGTTCTGACGCTCGGAGGTCGAGCGCTCGGTGGTCTTCTGCTCGGTGGTCTTGTCACCGCCGGCCTGCTTGTTCTCGGTGGTCTTCTGCTCGGAGGTCTTGTCACCGCTGGCCTGCTTGTCGCCACCGCCGTTGTTCTCGGTGGTCTTCTGCTCCGTGGTCTTGTCACCGCCGGCCTGCTTGTCGCCACCGTTGTTGCCGCCGCCATTGTTCTCGGCGGTCTCGGTCTCGGTGGTGGAGCGCTCGGTGCTCTCGACGGTGAAGGTGTGCTGGGAGACCGTGGTGACGGTCTGGCTGGTGGCCGTCTCGCTGTGGTGGGAGCCGGTCAGGACCAGGACGTACTCCCCGTCGGGGGCGTCAGTGGGAGCGGGCAGGTTGCCCGTGAGGTTACCGTTGGCGTCAACCGTCAGCTCACCAAGGGTGTAGCAGATGCTGGAGTCGCTCTTGCTCTTGAGGAGGACAGTGACCTTCTCGCTGGCGTAGAAGCCCTGAGCGTTGAAGATGAAGGTCTGGGACTGGCTCTCCGTGCGGGTGGAGACCTCGTAGGAGCCGGAGATACGCGTGTCATCGAAGTAGATCTGCGTCTGCTGCTGCTTGGTGACCTGGGCCGTCTCGGTCTTGTCGCCGTAGGTCATGCAGCCGGCTCCGATGGTCCATCCGTCAGTAGTGGTGGCCGTGGTCGAGCCGATGGACTTGATGAGCGCCGCCAAGTCAAGGTCTGAGGTCCAGCTGCCGTCTGCGGCCGCCTCGGTCTTGACGACGTCGGAAACGGAGCCGTCAGGTGCATACAGCGCGATGCCGACGGTGGCCTGCTTCCCAGTGCAGCCGGTTCCCGAGACGGTGAAGGACGTGTTGGTGCTGGTCGAGACGAAGGTCTTCTCCTGGGTGATCTTGAAGCTGCTACCCTCGCTCGTCTTGCTGGGGAGCAGGAGTAGCCTCGCTCGTCTTGCTGGGGGCAGGGGTAGCCTCGCTCGTCTTGCTGGGAGCCGGGCTGGGCTGAGCAGGACCGCCGGAAGGTGTGGTCGCCTCGGCGGTGCTGCTGGGGGTGCTCGGGCTGTTGCTGTTGGAGCTGTTGGCGAGAACGGGAGAGGCAATGAGCGAGGCTCCGGTCATTGCGGCCACCGCGCTGGCTGCGGCCAAGGGGCGTCCAAGACGCATGTGTCCTCCTAGGTCTGACGGGGGAACGATGGTTGTCGGCGATCCGATTCTTCGCCGACTCGTTATCTACCGTAACGATGAATAGGTTGAAGACGTGGGTCTCTGAAGTGATACCAGACACATAGATGAGTGTCCTCACTCACGTGAAAAAGTGGGGTGCTGTGCGAGGAGGGCGACAAAAGGCTGATACGGCGGGAAAACCTCGGGGTCTCTCCGGTGAGTGACTAGGCGCCCGCTGGCCGACAGGTTTTGGGACTGTATCCATAGCGGGCCAACAGGTCACGCGACTCCTGGTTGGGTGAGACGATGATCGACTCGTCCCGCGGTCCCGTCGGAAGATCAATGATCGTTGTGGCTCCGGCCCGCCTGGCCTTCGAGGCGCTGCGTCCCAGTGCGGCCAGGTCGCTGAGCCCAGTACCTGAGTCCAGGGTGATGTTCCCGGCCACGGTGTGCGCCAGCTGATGGAGTGAGACGGGGTTGCTGGCCTTCTGCCCGATGGCGGACAGCACGGCCTGCATCACGGTGGCCGTGGACTGGCTGCGGCGTTGGGCGCCATCGGCCTGGCTCATGGTCACCCATCTGCCGTCGCGCAGGATCTCCGGGTGCCGTGAGCGGACAAGGGCCAGGGCGTCGATCCCGCTGAGTCGGTGGCGGCCGGCGGAAGTGAGGTTCAGTCCGGTGTAGGCGTCTCGAACCGGCTCGGGCACGTCCACCTCAATGCCACCCAGGGAGTCGATGATAGTGGCGAACTGAGCCATGTCGATGGTCACCAGATGCGTGGTGGGGATTCCGAGCCCGGTGCACAGGGCGTTGACCGTGTTCTGAGGTCCTGGAACGTAGGTGGTGGCCAGCCGGTCCAGCTCCATGCCCTTGCTGTTGATGGTCAGGTCCCGGGGCAGGTTGATGATGGTGACTCCCTCCTGGGAGGGGCGTACCAGGGCGATGACATCGGCGCGGGAACCCTCCACCTCCTGAGTGGTTCCGTAACGGTTCTGGTCTCCCGGCACGGTGGCGCGTGAGTCGGTTCCCAGGATCAGCCAGGTCTCGCCCGCCGTCGGGGAGGACGTGGTGGGCATGGCGATGTCGACGCGTGCAGGGCGATGAGCCAGGACCGCCACATCCGCGCCCAGGGCCAGGGCGGTCGTCATGACCGCGGTGCTCAGGCCGACGACGATCCTGCGGCGCCTCGACCAGCGCTTGACGCCTGTGCCGCCTCGGCCCTGGCGGCGTCGCTGCGGCAGGGGGGAGGAGGTATCGGTGGGGTCCCCGGTGGCGTCCGAGGCCTCCGAGGGGGGCTGCGCTGTGCTCGTCGTGGGAGGTGGAGTCCATGGTCTCAGTGTCCGCTCCGGGACGCTGCTGTGCCGTCAGGCGCGAACGCGCGCGCCGTGTGGCGGTGGTGGGATGGAACGAAGCCGCCGGGGAGACAGCACGTGCAGTGCTGTCTCCCCGGCGGGGAGGTGTTTCCAGTCAGACTGGAAGGAGGCGATCAGGCCTTACGACGACGCACGACGAGGGCGCCGCCACCGATGGCCACGAGGGCCGCGGCAATGCCGCCGAAGAGCAGGCCGTTGGCACCGGTCTGGGCCAGGGGCTTGCCGGAGGTGGAGGCCGCCGGGGTGGCGTCGGTGCTGGCCGGGACGTTCACGCTGCCGTTGGAGGCGGGAGCGGTCGGGTTGGCGGTGGCGCCACCGTTGTCGGTGATGCCGTTGCCGTCGTTCTCGACGAGGTCGAGGCGGTGGTCCTTGACGACGACGGTCTTGGTGCTGCTGCCGCCCTCGCCGTAACGGTCGCCCTCGATGGTCAGCGTGTACTCGCCGTCATCCACGTTCGAGGGGGCCGGAAGCTCGCCCGTGACGTTGCCGTTGGCGTCAGCCGTCCAGCGTGCCGACGGGGTAGGTCTTGGACGAGTCGGTCTTGCTGACCAGGGTGAGGGGTGACCTTCTCCCTTGGGGAGAAGCTCTGACGTCCACCGTGATCTTCTGAGCGCCGTTCTCGTCGGTGGTGATCTTGTAGTGCGCGTCCACGTCGGTGTCGTCGAAGGCGATGCCCTGCTGGTCCTGGCCCTTCTCCTCGCCGTAGGGAGACGCAGCCCGGCCACGATGGACCAGCCGTCGTCCGAGCCGTCGGTCTTGGCCCTCAGCGCCGGTGGACTTGACCAGCTCGGGGATGTTCAGGGTGGTGGACCAGTTGCCCTCGGCGTCGGGGTGGCCTTCACGATGGTGGACATCTCGCCCTTCGAGTGTGGAGGGCGACGCCGACAGCCGCGTCCTGCCGGTGCAGCCGGGAGCCCGACACCGGAAGGCGGTGTCCGAGGGGTTGACGATGACCTGCTGGTCATCGGCGATCTTGAGCGAGGGAGTCGCCGGCCAGGGCGGGGAGGCGGCGAGGGAGGCGCCGATGGCGGCGGCCATCACGCTCGCGGCGGCCAGGGGCGTCCAAGACGCATGAGTGCTCCCTAGATATAGGGGGATAGGTGGCAACCCGGTGAGTCGAGGTGTCGCGTTGTCTCACCTTAGCGCCTCAGGGCGAGGTTCCACAGTTTCTTGCGAATGAGGTATCGGCCTCAGTCGTGAGTAGTTAGGATTCTTCTAAGTGGGCAACGAGTTTCGGCCCTGGTGCTTGAATCAGTGACCAGGCCATTTGACCAAATAGAGACCCGTTCGTTTGGTGGCAACCACAAAGCGTCGTCAGAATCCACCGCGAAGGCCTTGTAGAAGGCGTCCACATTGCGCACGATCCCGTTACACCGGAACTCCGCCCGGCGAGTGCGGGTCGACGGTCGAAGGAGCTCGGCATAGTCCGGACGGCTCTTGGA
>BNJU01002793.1_pt1 | contig 88758 bp, 90 predicted proteins | sample 8539281 | NCBI WGS metagenome assembly BNJU01 (sample SAMD00202456, study PRJDB9452) | human saliva metagenome | isolation source: human saliva | place: Japan
CTTCAATGCAGGCGAAACATCGAAACACATTGAGGGGCTACTTCCCGGTGGCTACACGCTTAGTCTCCGCACCGAATGTGGAGCGACCGTGACGACTACCGCTGCCATCGGTATGCAAAATGCGCCGATGATATATTTTGCGCAGTATGGCTACAACGCTATCGATTTCTGTCAGTCGCAACCGATGTCAAGAATGCCATTGATGATGGATTTCTACGCGAAGAATGACTTGGACAATGATCAGAAGAAAGAAGTGGTTCGCAATTTGTTTACGGGAGCGACCTATACGGTGCGCGACAAGGACAAGGTGCTCGCCAGCGGACCGATGCCTGTCGAGGAAATTCTGCAATCAATGGACTTTCTCGGCGTGCCGAAATTTGATCTCTTGCTTCCACTGAACGAAAATCCTCTCACGTTTTCCGCTCAACTACCTTGTGGCTACCCCACGATTCAGTCCATCTATCGTCTTAATGAATTCATAAATATGGGGGCTTCCGCTGTGGCAAGTAAATCATCGCCCACAAAGTACCCTCTGGCCTTGTCGTTTAAGAAATCGAATTGCGATAAATATCATGTTGAATTCAGGCAACGTACGGAGGACTACGAGTACAAGACTAACGTTACGGTGAAACTAATAGATAAAAGCACCGGACAGTCTTTGGGAGAGTCGGTTTCTCAGATTGATAACTACGAGGGAGCCACGTTCGAAGATGTGCCACCGGGCGACTACTATTATGAATTTTGGGCGAATTGTTCGGATTCGCCTCACCACCGCAGTGCCGATTTTACATTGCCCGGCGGAAAAGTGGAACCAATAGTGACGGTGAGACCGACAAATGGTTGCGAAGAAACGGGTGAGATCAGTTACTATTATAATACCGGAAACGGCGCTAGCGTGAGAAGCAAGGCTTCTCTGTATCGTGCTGACGGTAGTTTGGTAAAGAAGAAACAACCTCTAATTATTTCAATTACCTCGGAGCGGGAAAGTACAAGTTAGTCGTTACTCCTGAGCCCGACGAAGACGGCAATTGCACTGTTGAGGGCTTCACACGCGAGTTGGAGGTGAAGGCAGTAAGGCACTATTCTTATGATCTTCCTTCGTACTACGCAGAGGAAATACAAAACATGTCAGTGACATTGGGGGCAATGAACAGCAATGCGAATACCTTCAGCTTTGACTTCGTTTCGACTCCCGGCACTCACACCTTGAAGTTATTGCCCGTTCCGGGAACTGAAATCACGAAGACCGTAACGATTCCCGACAACGGCAGCTTAAAAAACAAGGTGCATGTGAGTTTTGAGAATGTGGCGGACAGTGTCACGCTGTACTTCCCGGGCGGTGATTGTGGCTTCGCCGATCAGCGTAGTTACAATCTGGTCAAATTGTCCACGGGCAAGAATTTTCGTCCTGAATTCCAGAATGCGTTGCATTTAACCGCTATAACCGAGATCCCTAGTTGCCGCAAGGGTAAGGTGGTGTTCCACGCTGATCTTGCAGACCGTGGGCTTCCTCAACGCCCCACTGCGCTTGTCTTGCAGAGACAAGCGGCTGATGGATTTGTAACGGTCGATTCAATCACTTCTCCCCACATCATCACGGATTGGGAGAATGATGAAGTAGGTATGCTCAAGATAAAGTACTACTACGATGGAAAGTTTCTCGACGCTGTGTCTGTGAAGGATGAACAAGCTTTTGCTCCTCCTTTCTTGCACCTCAACATTTACTCATTAACTACCTCGCTTGGCGAGAAAGGCTATATTAATGTTAGTAATGACTTTGCCAGTCCTACAGATCATGTCCACATTCGTATCACCAACGACCAGAATGGAGCGCTCGTACACGAAGGAACCCTTGTGGGTGTAGAGAGTCACGTCTATGAAGTAAGCCCGGGATCGTACACTGTGCACTATGAAGCGCTCGATGGGTGCTACGTGGGGCAAACAGGTGAGCAGCAGCAAACCGTAAATCCCGCTGAGTTTAGGATCAAAACGACAACAGGGCGTATGATGTGCGCTAATGATGGCGTGATTCGCGTAAGTGTCCAACCGGGCCTTGGCGATATCGACCAAGTCAACTACGAAATCACACCGTCCGACGGGGGAGCAACGGTCAACGGCCAAACCACCACCCCCTATGTGCCTAAGGAATTCCCGGGACTCGAAAAGGGATGCTATACGATTAAGGCCACTGCCATCGTGCTCCGCGGCTTCGATGGACAGCCTCATAGTTATGAGGTCAGTAACAGAGAATGTCTAGAAACACGCTACGATGTGCCCCTCTCAGTGCGCAATGCTCCCGAACTTTCAAGTCCGGCATCCAATGAATGTGGCACAGGTGGAGCAATTGGCTTAGACATCAGAGGATCGCGAAAGGACAATGTCAAAGTCTTTATGACTGACAACCCCGCCGGCCCCGTCCACCCACGCCGAGAACTCCTCCAAGATAGCAATGGCAACTGGGGTAAAGACCTCGCACCGGGCTCATACAAGCTCTTTGTTACCGACGGATGTATGGACATCGTTGTTCCTAACGCCACTGTATTGCAAACAGAAAACAAAGCATTGGCGAAAGCCGACAATGAATGCATCAGCATCGATATCTTTGCCACAAATTCCAACAAACTGCATTTCAACTACGGAATCGATCTTAAGGACTACCCGGAACACCTGCGTAAGCAAATAGCCACACTGTTTGAAACACAGGTTGTGGCTCCAAATGCTGCACCCGATGAATCCAACTGGCGTCAATACTTTTATAAAAGTGACAACAATACTCTCTTTCACTACTCCTCCTGGTCAACTCGTTTCGACATTTCCGAAGGCTTCGACGTTCTCTATCGCTTCAAAGGATGCCCCGGTTCAATGAAACGATATCACCAAGTCAAAGGAGTTCACAAACTCTGTAACCCATTTAGCGTCAGCATTGATTCTACAACGACTACTTGCGAAAAAACCGGGTATGTCCTCACCAGCTACGACACCGGTCATCCCTACCGGATACGTGTTATCCGAACCGAGGACAACCAAGAGGTGTACAATCAAGTAAAGACGTTCACCTACGATCCCGATTTCCCGCAGCAGCTCGAAAACGAAATCATACTGCCCAAAACTTCGTCTTACAAGTTTGAGATAACCTCGGTCAATGAACCCATGACGGTATACACAACGAGTTATGGCCGAGTATATGACGCACCAAACTATATTCCCTATGGCAGCGACAACGTAACCTGCACAACAGCACGATACCAATTTCGTTGGAATACCGGTGATTGCATTAAGAAACAATGGCTGATCATCCGCGACAAAGCAACCGGCACTGAAGTGGCACGTCTCCATCAGTGGTACGACGCAAATCACATCCCGGAATTCACAGAGACCGAGTATGATTTCGAGCGTAACAAAACGTATTCGGTGGAGATCTATAATGAAGCCAACGTTTTAATTGCCAAAGATGATTGGACGCCACGATATAATCTTCCGGAGAGATTCGTTTATGACGACTTCAATCTGGACAATCTGTGCGATGCCGATGCCCCCAAAACGGTAGGTCCCGGAAATGGACTCAATAATATATACGTTGAATGGGATAACGGGCAAGGCCCGCGATTATTTGGTGATAATATACAAAAAGTAATCGTACGCAACAACGCCACCGGTAAAACGTTCCAATCTCGGCGCTTTGAAAAAGGTTCTATCAACGTACGCCCATCCACAGGGGAAAAAGGTCATCCCATATTGAAAATAATAAGTTGGGACGAGCTTGATCCTTCAGGCCAAGTATCGAAACAAAACATTTCCCCTTCGCTCGAACCGGGAGCATATACCTTGGAAGTCTATACTTCCTGCGGTACAAAGACCTCGACTTTCAATATCACCTACAAAGCACCGGCAGAGTCCGACGTTAAACTCACGAATGTTCAGATAGACTGCGACGGTAAAATCAGGTTTACCCCGACCGGAACAGCCTCACTTCCCAATAGTACGGACCCGGTCAACTTCTCGACCTACCGTATTGATGGTGATAACTATACCACTTACCGTTGGGGAGACGAAGGCCAAACCTATAAACCCTCGGGCATCGTCTATTACAAACTCGACCTGCCGAATGGACAAACTTGCGAACGCCGCATATACTACAATTACACTTCAGAACCTCTGGCTTTCGACCGCTCCAACACGGTGAGCTTCTTCTGTGCCGGGGCTCACTCGGGGCAAATCAACGTAGGCCTCAAAGGCGGGCACAAGCCCTACATCTACGAACTGCGCACGCTCGACGGCACCCTCGTGGAGAAGAAAAGCGCCCATGGCCCCGTCACCTTCGAACACGGCAGTCTGGGCTCTCGCTACCGCATCGAAGCCACCGACTCCTGCGGCCTCACCCGCGTGTACCAAGACGTGTTGCTGCAAGACCCTGCCGCCATTTCGGGTAGTATCGGCGGACGTATCTCCGTCTGCGACGGCGATCCCGTGCGCATCAAAGCCGTCAATTTCCCCGGCGCCACCTACACCTGGACGCTGCCCGACGGCACGCAGAGCCACGATCCGGAACTCTCCTTCACCGGCACGCCCGACAAGGCCGGCACTTACACCGTCGACATCCAGCTCAACACCTGCAACGCCACCATCACCGGCAACTACAAGCTCCGCGTTGGCCACCTGGCCGAAAGCGCCGGCACCCACACGCAGCGCACCTGCGCCGGACAGAGTGCCGTCTTCGCGCCGGCCGATCCGGTGGCCACGCTCAACAGCCAACCCGCCGACCAAGACGACCTCGAGTTCCAATGGCAATACACCAAGACCCCGAATGACGCCACCTCGTGGAAGCCCATTTTCGGCGCCACGGACAAGAGTATCGAATACGTCGCGGCCTATCCCGGCACCTACTACCTGCGCCGCACCACTCACTTGGGCGAATGCGTCGCAGTGGGCGGTTTGTGCACGCTGACCGTCGATCCCGGCATCACCGTCACCATGAGTGCGGCCGAGCGTCGGGTGGTGATCGACCACAAGAACCCCTTCTTGCTCACCGCCGGTCTCATCACCGGTCCCGCCGCCCGCACCTACGTGTGGCAGCGCAGCCTCGACGGCAAGACGTGGACCGACGTCGGCACCGACGTTTCCTACACCGAAACGCAACGCCTCGCCCCCGTGGTCTACTACCGCCGCATCGTCCGCTCCGGCACGTGCGAAACGAAGGGCGAACCCATCACCGTGATCTTCAAACGCCGCTATCCCGCCATGGTCAATCCCCAGTTGCGCCAGCGCGTCGACCAGCATTGGTGATCCCCACGGCCTCGTGCCGCACTCTGCCAGCCACCTCGATGGCACCGCACGCCATCGCCCTCCCCGCAGGGGAATAATTTCGGCGAGCCGCTCCTTCCCCCGGAGCGGCTCGCCCTTTTTCTCTCCGCCCCGAGACGGTGGCGCTTCTTTTATGAGGAAATGAATGAAACCGCCTCCGCCGCCCATCACACCACGCAGGGCGTGGGCCGACGAAAGCAGGACAAAATACGCATTTCGGCCCATTGTGAGGCCGAAATTATGCTCTCCATCACCTCTAATATACGAATATACCAAACCGGAAAGCCCTATACTAAATTCAAAAAGCGGGGCGTTTCCAAGAAAAAAGTGGAACATTCTGCAGCTCAGACGCAGGAAATAAGAAAAAAGGTTGTATATTTGCCACGAATAAAATCAAACAATGCAAGAATATGGGCAACCGTGACAAACGACTCGACATGCTTCGGCTCGTGCTGAACCGCACCTCGGTGGGGAGCCAGAAGAACTCCTCGAACTGCTGCGCACCGAGGGCTACAAAGTGACGCAAGCCACGCTCTCGCGACCTCCAGAAGCTGAAGGCGACCCAAGGTTTCGGGCGACGGGGGCTACCGCTATGTGCTGCCCGAGCACCCGTCCCTACGTTCGTCAGCTGGCCCCTTCGATCCACACACCGCAATTTCTGCGCTCGTCGGGCTTCCTGAGCATGGAGTTCTCGGGCAATCTGGTGGTGATGCGCACCCGCCCGGGCTACGCCACGAGCATCACGACCGAAATCGACGCCCACAACCCCGAAAGCCTCTGCGGCACCATCGCGGGCGACGACACCATTCTGGCCGTGATTCGCGAGGGCTTCGAACGCGCCCGCGTGGTCGAAGAGCTGGCGCAGATCCTCCCTGCCGTGCGCGGGCAATTGTGACGCCGCGTGAGCAGGTAGACGAGTGAACCGATAGACAAGTAGACGAGCCAGTGCCTAAACCCGCGGACAAGTGGCTCTGCGAACGAGCCAACGCGCAGATTCGTTGACAAGTAAACGCCTGAACCCGCAGACAAGTGGCCCTGCGAACGAGCAAACGCGCAGATTCGTTGACAAGTAAACGTCTGAACCCGCAGACAAGTGGATCCGCAAACGAGCCAGCACGCAGATTCGCAGACGCGCCGGCGCCTGAACTCGCAGACAAGTGGACGAGCAAACAAAGCAACAAGTGATCGCGGTGGCCGTTTTGCGCGCCGCACAACAAACCCTCCCCGACCCATGCCCAACTTCCTGAAAATCATTATCTCTCTGGCGGTGGTGATTGCCGTCTTCTACTTCACTTCCACGCCTTCGCCCACAACCACGCTGGTGCGCCTGGGCTTTCTCGCCGCGCTGATCGGCTTCACGCTCTTCAGCCTATTCCGCCGCAAAGACAAAGACGACGACGAATAGTCGGCCCCTGCCCGACACACAAGGCGCGCAATGAGAGGCACATCGCCCTGAACGCGCAGTCTCCACTAAAATAAAACACGAGAGATGCGCCGCTCAGGGACATTTCTCTCGTTGATCGTCCGGCCACGACAAGCGGTTTCCGCCCGGCGCAAAACAAGTGGCCTCAGTATATTCCCGAAGTTCAAATCTTATGCTGAAACTTACACTCTACTTCTTTCGATCCTTCTTCATCGTAATGGGCCTGTGGCTTTTGGTCGAAATGTTCACCCAGCTTCCGTTGCGGCAGGCCTGGGCGCTGCTGTGGCCTGCACTGATGATGGGCTTCGTCATCGGCGGCACCGGAGTCATCGAAAAGTATTTCCGCGAACGCAAACAGCGAAAGCAAAACGCCCACGCGGCGGAACCCACAACCGACGGGTTGACACAATAAACGCGTCGACCCATATAACCCCGAGCGGCACGCTAACGATTAGCGTGCCGCTCGGGTTTCTCCTTTCTCCCATCTCCGCGCTGACAAAGCAGTAGGCGCATGGGTAATAAACAAAACGCGAGCGGCACTCCATGACGGAGTGTCGCTCGCGTTGAACGTTTGACGAATAAAGGCAGGTTCGCCGCTTATTCCTCGATGAGGGTGGCGAGACGGGCGCGGTAGGCATCCCAGTCCTCGATGGGGCGGCGGGCCACTCCGCTCTCGATGGCGGCGCGAGCCACGGCGGAGGAGACTTCGACGATGAGGCGCTTGTCGACGGGCTTGGGGATGAAGTAGTCGGCACCGAAGGTGAGCTCCTTCAAGCCGTAGGCCTGGGCCACATATTCGGGCACGGGCTGCTGGGCGATGGCGGCAATGGCGCGCACGGCGGCCTGCTTCATGGGCTCGTTGATGGCGGTGGCGGCCACATCGAGGGCGCCGCGGAAGATGTAGGGGAAGCCGATGACGTTGTTGATCTGGTTGGGATAGTCGGTGCGGCCGGTACTCATGAGCACTTCGGGGCGGGCGGCTTTGGCGTCGTCGTAGGTGATTTCGGGCACGGGGTTGGCGAGGGCGAAGATGATGGGGCGTTCGGCCATGGAGCGCACCATTTCTTGGCTCACAATGTTGCCTTTGGAGAGTCCGACGAATACATCGGCGCCGCGCATGGCCTCTTCGAGGGTGTGGACGTCGGTGCGGGTGGTGGCAAACTCGCGCTTCTGCTCGTTGATGTCGGTGCGGGCGGTGGAGATGACGCCGCGGGAGTCGAGCATGATGAGGTTTTCGCGGCGCAGACCGAAGGAGAGGTAGAGGCGCGCGCAGGAGATGGCGGCGGCTCCGGCACCGTTGACAACCATGCGGACGTCTTCGATGCGCTTGCCCACGACTTGGAGTGCATTGAGCAGGCCGGCGCAGGAGATGATGGCGGTGCCGTGCTGGTCGTCGTGCATGACGGGGATGTCGAGCTCGGCTTTGAGGCGGGTTTCAATCTCGAAGCATTCGGGGGCCTTGATGTCTTCGAGGTTGATGCCGCCGAAGGTGGGGGCGATGGCCTTGACCACTTGGATGAAGCGCTCAGGGTCGTGCTCGTTGACCTCGATGTCGAAGGAGTCTACGCCACCGTAGATTTTGAACAGGAGGCTTTTGCCTTCCATGACGGGTTTGCCGGCCAGTGCGCCGATGTTGCCGAGGCCGAGCACGGCGGTGCCGTTGGAGATGACGGCCACGAGGTTGCCCTTGTTGGTGTAGCGGTAGGCGTCGCGGGGCTGTTTCTGGATCTCGAGGCAGGGTTCGGCCACGCCGGGGCTGTAGGCGAGGGAGAGGTCGTGGGCGGTGGCGTGGGGCTTGGTGGGTACGACGGCGATTTTGCCGGGGCGCCCTTGTTCGTGGTAGTCGAGTGCTTCTTGTTTGGTGATTTGTGCCATGGTGATGATGGGGGAGTTAGAATGAATGTGTGGACAAAAGTTACGTTTTTCGCCGAGACGGGATAAGGTTGGGGCGTTTTTGTGTCGGGTGCGGGTGCGAGGGCGCGCCGGGGTACAAAAAAACCGCTCGCACATGCGGGGCACGGTGCGAGCGGTGGGATATGGAGCCCACTCCGCGGGGGAGGGGCGCAAGTTGAGCAAGGGGATCGGTTTAGGGCATGACGAAGCGCTGGGTGAGTGTGGTGACCTTGTTGGACACGCGCACCACATAAGCGCCGGGCATGACGACGGTGCCGGTGTTTTCGCTGCCGGGTTCGACAGTGAAACGGGCTTGGATCTTACCGGCTGCGTCGAAGACGAGGGCTTCGGCGGGCTGGTCGGTGAAGTTCTTAACGGTGAAGTTGCGACGCAGGTCGGCGGAAATTTGGAATCCGCGCTGGTCTGCGGTGGCCTTCGCGCCGTTGCCCAGGATGGTGAAGCGGTGTGCAGCATCGCCCTTGGTTGCGGTGAACTCATAGGTGTCGCCGTCGTGGATGGCGCGGGTGAGTCCGGTGCGCTTGTCGAGGAGCGTGTATTGCTGCGTGCCGTCGCCGCCGTCGATGTGGAAGGTGAGCTTGTAGTTCTGCTCGCCGTCGCCGGGCACGAAGCCGACTTTGGTTTCGCCGATGGCGTCGGTGGTGGTCACCTGGTAGCTGCGATCTTGCATAGCGTAGAGGGCAGCTTCGCCGGGTGCGAAGATCTTCTCACCGTCCCAACCGTTGTCGTAGCGATCGGTGGTGCCTTCGGCTTGAACGAGCCAGAGGCGGTCGGCCGTCTTGGCGCTTTCGACATCGACAGCCAGGGAGTGGAAGTGGCGCTGGGGTGCGCGGTTCTCCTCGGTGGCGGTGACGAGGTCGGCATAGCGATACTTGAGGTTGCCGGCTGCGGTGCTCTTGACCATGAAGCTGGAGAGCGAGGGAATCTGGTTGGGCATACCTGCCACGTGTCCTGCGAGGTTGGCGGGTACGGCCTTGGTGTATTGTCCCTGCGTGTTGCCGTTGGTGGTGGGTCCGCTGTTGGCAATCCAGTCTTTGCGCGAGCCGGTGTTGAAGAGGTAGACCACCTTGTCGGCCGCCGTTGCGCCGGAGAAGTCGAGTTTGTCGATGCTCATGGCTCCGGTGTAGGGGTTGGCCAGGATGTTCATGTCCTGATAGTTGGTGGCCGATGCCATGCCGTCGACGGGGAAGGTGAAGTCTGCGGTGTTGAGCTCGCCAATGAATCGATAGGTGGCGGGCTTAGGCTGCGAGATTTCGTAGCCCTGTCCCTGGGCGAGGGTGCCGTTGTCGACGTCGGTCCACTTCTCGTCGGAGTTGGGGACATTGAGCGTGCGATCGTACTTGCGCACCCAGGTGGTCTCGAGGGGGAGCTGGTTGCGGTCGGCGCTCTTGACGGGCGATCCGAAGTATTGCCAGGTGGCGTAGGCCTTGTTGCGGTTGCCGTCGAAGGACTTGGCAAACATCTCGACGTTGGCCTTGTAGTTGGCGTTGTCGGCGGGTTTGGCCAGGAGGAAGGTACCGTTGGGCTTGCCCTCTTCGGCCTGCACGACGGTGTAGTCGGCTACGCCGCGCGAAGCAAAGGGCTCGGTGGCGGCGGCAGTGCTGGTCGTAAGATCCCAGAGGAGGGCTTTCTCTTTGAGGAGAATCTGGTTGCCGGGGGTGGCGACCATGGCACGTCCGGTTTCGGTGGCGTTGATGTAGTTGCGCACCACGCGATCTTGGTCGGCATAGAGGTCGCGGATGGCGGATTCGCCATACTTTTCTGCGGCGACGCCGGTGACGGGATCGGGGGTATTGTCGTTGACCGAGGCGAAGACCACATCCGACTGCTCGTTGTCGGCATAGTTGGCCGCGAGGGTGTTGGGCACGAAACGTCCGGTCCAGTTTTCTTTGTTGGCCCAGTCGGTGCTGACATAGCCGTACCAATAGTTGTTTTTGCTACCGTCGAGGGTGAAGGTGTTGGTACGGAAGAAGCGTTTGGGGAGGGCGCGGGTGTCGCCGTCACCGATGTCGTTGGCGCCGGTGGTGGAAACGGTGGCGAAGTAGGTGGATCGGTCGGCGGAGGGGGTGCCTTCGGGCTGTTTGAGCACCTGGTCGAAACCGTCGGTGGTGATGGTGCCGGTGCCGCGCTCGAAGGATTCGAGGGGACGTCCGCCGCCGGTGTTGAAGCCTTCGTTGGTCATGGCCACGAAGAGGCGGGTGCCGGGACCGTAGGCGCGGCGGAAGGTGAGATCGCCGTGCTGATCGACGGAGAATTCATTGTCGGGCACGCGGATGTATTCGTCGGTGCCGGGGTCGATTTCGCGCCAGAGTTCGTACTTGGTGGTCTTGAAGGAGCTGGCCAATCCCCTGGCATAGCTCTGGGAACTGAGGGTCATGGTTTCGAGCGGGCGCCAAGTGTCGTCGCCACGGGGCGATTGGGGCACAACGTAGCGCTCTTGGAGCGTGAAGTAGTAGTGCTCGTCGGTCACGTTCTCAGGCTTGGTGGGCAACGTGAGGATGTTGAGCTTGTTGACGGTGAGGTTGAGCTCAGCATCGGTGGCTTTGGCGCGCGAGGCGTAGATGTTGGCGTTGTTGCCGCCCAGGGCCTGGTTGAAAGCGGTGGCATCGCCGCCCTTATACACCGTCCAGGTGGCTTCCTTGAACGACTTATCGTCGCCGAAGCGGCGGTCGTTGGCCGAATAGCCGATGTCGGTGAGGAGGTTTTTGGAGAGATCGGCCTTCTGGAGCTTATAGAAGTTGGTAGAAGAGAAGTTGCTCAGGAGGTTTTCCGAAACATTGAGTTCGCGGATCGTCTCGTCCGTGCGGCCGAAGTCGATATTCTTGAGTTGGTTGGTGGCGAGGTTGAGCGTTTCGACGTTGGTCAGCGCGTGATCGAAGGTGTATTGCGCCTGTGCATTGGCCGATCCGAGCACATTGTCGTGGAGATCGATGTAGCGGATGGAAGGCACCTTGGTGAAGTCGGCGTCTTTGATCTTTTGCGAGGCCGAAACGAGTTTCCACATGCCCTCTTCGCCGGTGATCTTGATGACGCCGCCCTGGGTGGCGGAGACTTTGACGGTGAAGGTGCGGTCTTCCGTCAGATTGTACATCTGTCGGATGTTCTGTCCGTCGTTTTCGTAGTCGATGAAGACGATGGGCCAGTGTTCGCGGGTCACTTTCGTGGGGTCCTCGGGGGCGAGGGTGAAGGTGACGGTGCCTGCGGCCGTGGCCTTGATGAGGGTGATGCGGTCTTGGAGGTTGTGGGTGGTTTCTTCGGCCAGTGTGGGCGTGGGAGTGGCGGGAGTGGCCGGCGTCTGGGCCTGTGCGCGCTGGGCGAAGGATCCCATCAGCAAGCCTGCGGCGAGGAGTGCGGGAAGGCTTCGCTTAGCGCTGAATGCAGCCGCGAGACTGCGAACGGATAAGGAATGCTTGTTCATTGCAGATGGGTGATTTTAGTTGAGAACGCGTCCGTTGAGTCGGCGCATGGTGGGGTTGGAATCGTCGAACTTCTCGCCGAGCTTGAAAGAACACTTGTAGACGGTGTTGCGGCGGATTTGTCCGTAGTATTGTGTGCCCTGTTTGGCCTCGCCGATGCGGTAGTAGCACTTGCCGCTCTGGGGTTCGGGGTAGCCCCATCAGGGTGCCCTCGGTGCCCCACTGCGAGGTGTAGGTGATCTCGAGGTAGGGTCATGCCGTTGAAATCAGCCGACCCGAAGACGGGATGCGACACGAAATTTTCGGGCACATAGATCGAAATGGTGGGATAGGTGCGCACCAAATCTGTAAAATTTTCAGTGGGTGTGCCGACGGGCAGGTCGTAGGCCAGATAATCGTAGTCGGTGGCGTTGGCGGCGTGCTTGAGATCGTAGTTGGCGATGGGGCCGCCCACCGAGAACTTGGCGGGGACGTTGACAATGCGGATGCCGGTGATCTTGAAATCGTAGGGCGTGATGTAGGTCAGTCCGTAGGCGCCGCCGATTTCAGCCTGGGGGGTGATGTCGATGCGGGCGAAGCAGCGCTCGAGTCGCACCTCGTTCTTGGTGAGAGCGGTGAGTCCGCTCACGGGGTTGGTGGGCGACTCAACATCGCGGAGGGCGGCGCTCATGGGGATGGGCTTTTTGGCGTCGTTGCCAAACTGTCCGCGGAGATAGTCCTGGTGTTGAACTCCAGCGCGTTGAAGTCGCGCTCCGTGCCCGAAAATGCCCATGCGCTCAGCGTCGGCCGTGTTGAGGTTGGCCGCGAAGAAGAAGTCTTTTTTGCCGAGGAAACTCTCGACACTGAAGACAGCGGTGTTCGTGCCGCCCGCAGCTGCGGAGTAGGATTGCCCGGTGAGTGAGGCCACATACGTGGAGCCGGCCAGGATCACGTTGTCGACTTGGTCTTCCTTGTCGGCGGCGTCGGTGTTGACAGACTCACCGGTTTGTGAGCGCACGTCGACTTTCCAGGCGACCTTTTTCGAGACTTGGCCTCGGGATAGCGGGTTTCCTCGTCGCCGGAGCAGGCGGTGAAGGAGAGAGCCGCGGCGGTGGCCAGCAGGAGGAGGATATTCTTGGTCATTTCGGAGTAGCTGCTGTGATGAGGGTTGATATGAGTGAGGGCGAACGGCTGAACGTGCGTCAGACGTTCGCCCTTTGTGAGTGGCGGTGGGAGGCTTAGATGTTCTCGTGCGTGGTGCCGTCGAAGCCGGGGACGTCGGTTTCGATCCAGGGGCGCACGGTGAGGGTGAACTGCAGCACCACGGCCTGATCGGCGGTGGGCGAGCCGGGGCCTACCACGTGGGCGTGGAGGACATAGCGGCAGTTGCGTTCGATTTTGCGGGGAGGATGACTTTGTAGTAGCTCTTGACGGGCGTGGTGCTGAAGTCACCTCCGGCGGGCGGGGAAGATGCCGTTGAGCGGGTTGCCGTCGCCGAGAATGGCGAGGGAGCTCAAGCAGCACGTAGGGGCGGGATCGGTGGCAGCGGTCTTGGCCGAGATGTCGTACTCGTTGATGTAGACCGAAGGGAGCTCCGATGTGGGCACGGGGTCGGTGGCGGTGAGCGGCGCGGGCTGGGCCGTGAGGTCGGCCACTTGGGTCTTCGCACCGTCGACGCGGCCGGTGATGTCGGAGTTGGCACCGACGAAGGTTTTCGAGGGGAATTGCAAGAAGGTGTAGAGGCCGCGCTGCTGATTGGGGATGAGTTTGTCCCAATCATAGTAGAGCACCACGTCCAATCGCGAAACGGCACGCTTGACGTTGACGTCGATCTTGTTGTCCTGTGTGGCGGGGTTGGTGAAGGTCACGTTGGTTTGCCCGGTCGCGAGGAGGGGCGTGGTGAGATCTTCGACGGTGGCGAGGGTTTGCGACACGGCTTTGGTGAGCTCGTCGACGGTGGTGATCTCGTCGGTGGCGCCCACGGCGAGGCGAGCGCGCACGGAGGCCGGAAGGTTGATGAGCGTCACGGCGGTGGTGCCGTTCACGTCCGAAGCCTTGGCGGGGATATAGACCGTTTGCGTGGTGGGATCGTTGTTCACCCAGTCGCCCACGGTGGTGGCTTCGAAGTGGAAGGAGCCGACGGCCGCGCCGCCGGTGTTGGGCGTGATGGCCTCTTTGTTTTGTCCGCGGAAGAAGACCACGTCGACGGTGTTGACGGTGTTTTCGGCGGGCGTGGCGATGCCGCGGGTGTCGTGTTGCACGAGGTCGGACGCGCCAAATTGGGTTTGATCTTGCCTTCACCGCCGGTGGGTCCGTCGGGTACGTAGCCTTTGTTGCAGGATCCGAAGAGGGTCGCTGCGACGGTCAGGAGTGCGAAGGTGAGCGTATGGAGAAGTTTCATCGTTATTCGCTTTTGACGGTGTGGACGATCTTGTTGTTACTCTCGATTTGGAAGATAGGAGTTCCGGCGGTGGGCTCGGTGGGGAGGCGGAGTGTGCCTTCGACCTGCTCTTGGAATGCGCTCTGTCCCGCGGCGTTGCCGAAACGGAGCGTGTTTTGCTGTGCGCCGCCCACGGTGAACTTGGCGTTGGGCACGAGGGGAACGAGTTCGACGAGGCCGAGTTGCACGAGGTTTTTCTCGGCGGTGACGATGCGCACTGTGCTTTCGCCGCCCGGGAAGGTGGGCTCTTCGACCACTACGTTGAAGCGATAGCCGGCATAGACGCGGCCGATGCGGCCCGTGCACCAGTCCTCAATATTATAATTGAGCGTGAGTTGGAAACCTTCTTTGGCGGTGATTTCGTACACGTTGTTGCGCACGGTGGAGAACTTGGAGTAGTTCGCCGCGTTGGGTAGGCTGAAGTAGGCACCGGTCTTGACTTCCTGCTGGTTTTCGGTGAAGGCACTTTGCCAAATCGAGAACTTGTAGTAGTCGTTGTTGCCGCCGTCGGTGAGGTAGAAGGAGGTGGATCCGGGCACGAAGCCGGGGCGGGCGGGATCGTTGGTACCCACGCGGCGCAGATACTCAGGCACGTAGTAGGAGGTGACGTAATCGTAGAGCGTGGTGGGCTGGCCGGGCTGCTCACTGGGGGCGAGGTAGTGGGCCTCGGGTTGGCGAGCATCTGGGCCTTGGTGAATCCGTTGGTCTCTGCGAGTTCGGTCGCGTTGTAGAAGTCGGTAGAGAACTGTCCCGTGGAGGGATAGCCGGCTCCGTCGAAGTAGGGGTTGACGAAGAGGGAGAAATACTTCGGGACATTGACGAGGGTCATGCCCTTGAAGGGGGTCACGCGCTTGAACTTGATGTCCGTGGGCGTGGGTGTGCCGGCCACTTCGTCGACATTGACCACTCCTTTGAGGGTGAGCTTGACTTTGGCGAGGGTGCGGATGAGTTCCACCTGTTCGTCTCCGTCGGCTTCGAAGTGCTGGGGGTCGGTTTGCGAGGAGCCCTTACCGTTGCGCACGGCCTGGACCGTAACGTTGCGATAGACGCGGGTCATGAGCATGGGCTTAGCTTCCGAGGGTCGGTAGCCGGCGGGGAAGGCGATGTGGGTGAGCGCGTTGTCAGCGAAAAGCTGGCTGCGGTTGACCACCGAGGCCAGGGGCACGTCGAGGTTCCAGTCGTGTTCGTTGGCAATGAAGAAGAAGTCGCGCTGGCCTTCGGTGATTTTGAAGGGTTTGCTCCACACGGTGGTCTGTCCTTCGGGCTGACCGGTGAAATCCCCGACGGGGTGCACCTGATTGTAGAGGACGGCTCCGCTGTTGGTGTCGCAAATGATGAGTCGCACCGTCTTGACGCGGTCCTCGAAGTCGGCACTGGTGTTGATGGTGCCGGCCACGCCTCTGATACTTACGGCAGCCGACATATACACATCCCCGGGTTGGGGGAGGGTTCCGGGCCGATGTACTCATGGCACCCCGCGGTCCAAGCCGAGGAGGGCGGCAAGTCCGAAGGCGAGTCCGGTACGGTGTAAGATGTCGTGTAAAGGGAGCATAGTCATATAGGTGATGCGTCGTGCTGAATGCTGCGGCGCGGTGGGATGGGGGTGCGATGGGCAAGCACTTGGCTTGCCCCCGCGATTCCGTTAGCTAATTATTTTCCGAGTTCGGTTTCGAACGTGTGCACCAACCAGTCGTTGATGAAGACGCCGGCACACATGTACTGACCACAGCCGTCGCACTTGTCCTTGATGAGGAACTTGAGGGTCGATGTCGTGCTCACAATTGAGGGTTGAAGCTGAACTTGTTCTCGGGTTTGCTGGCATAGGCCAGGATGGCGGCGATGAGATCGTGCTGGATGTCGATAGGCATTTCGACATCGCGGGTCTGGCCGTTTTTGCTGTGCGAGATGCGCACCTGGCTGCCGAGGCCCGTCTGCAGATCCATCACGGTATATTTGGCCACGAGGGCGGTGTCGTTGTACACGACGGGGCCGTTGGGCTGATAGGTCATAATGGCGCTGTTCAGCGCGTGCGAGGCATCGAAGTTGTAGGTGGCGTTGCCGGACTTAATCTCGAGTCCGAACTCGCGGATGGAGGGGGGATTGACGCGTCCGAGCATGCTCTTGTCGAGCACAACGGAGACGTTGAGCCGGTAGGTAAGTTCGCCGACCGGCACGGCGATATGATCTTCCTGCGATCCGTTTTTCGCAGGATTTTTCAGCACGACCGATCTGCCGGCTTGGCCGAAGTAGACGCGATCGCTGCCAAGGTTCATGTATTGTGACTCAGCTCCGCTGCGCAGGGAAGCGAAGATTTCGTCTTTCTTTTGGCCGATCTTGGCGTCGGCGCTGAATTTGCCGTTCACACCGGTCCAGGCGTAGATGTTGTAAACGCGGTCTTGGTCGGGCGTGTCGGACTTGATGGGGAGACGCACTTCGGTGAAGCCTTTTTGCTTGTTGCCGAGGTCGATGTCCTTCAGTTCGGCGCTGGCGGCGAGCTTGTTGTCTTCGTCGAAAGCCAGGAGGTGAACGTTGGACTGGGTGTTGAGTCCGATGGAATCTGCCTTACAAGTCGTGTTGTAGAGTTTCACATACACAGCCTGGGGGCAGTTGTCGAGATCATCGTGGAACATGGATTCACAGCCGGAGAGGAGGAATCCCAGTCCTAAGGTGAAAAACACTCCGGTAAGCTTGTTAGGTAAATTCATCGTGATGTGAGAAAATAGGGAGAGAGGTAGAAAAAAATTGCGGCGAGGGAGAGGGATTTCTCCCTCGCCGCGGGTATGTTCGTCACTGAGCGGGCGCCGGAGCGCAGGCGCTCAATGAAGATCTACAGCTGATTACTGACCGAGGATGGTTTCGAAGGTGTGAACCTGCCAGGGGAGGATGGTCACGTCAACCGACATCCAAGCTTCCTTCAGCGAGAGGGGATCGTTAGGCTTGATGTCCGTCGGGGGTTCCTTGGGATCAGGAATGTTCTTGCCGGGGTTGTTAGGATCGGGCACACCGGGCTGAGGATCGGGGTTGTTGGGGTTGTCCGGACGACGGGGGTTGTCCTTGGGATCGAAGGGCTTCGTGGGATCTACCGGTTCGTTCGTGTTAGGCACGAGCGGGTTCCAGTTGTACACGTAGTTGGCGATACCCTTGATCTGGATGTGGTAGATGTTGTTACGGATAGCCGGCGAGTTGATCCACGCAGTTGCGCTCGTTGCGTCGGGGTTCACCCATACGAAGTAGAGGACCTTACCCTTGACGAACTTCTTCACCTTCATGGCAGCAGCGGTGGCGTTGCCGTTGGTGGTGGGATCGTTGGCGGCAGCTGCGCTCTGGTAGAACTTGCCGTCGTCACCGAGGAAGAGATCGTCGTCAGCGTGGGTGGTGCTCCAGTTGTTTTCAACCGACTTGTCGTTCATGTAAACGTACTTGGGGTTGATCTTACCGCGAACGAGGACGTAGGCCGTGTTACCCTTGCGGTAGCCGCTGGCACCACGATCGGCTGCATCGTAAGCGTGCGTGTTGGGGAGAACGAATTCGCCGTGGAGACCGTTGGCGTTCTTCACGTACTCAACCACGTTGGTGAGGCTAGCGTCGTAAGTAGCGTTGGTGACAACGTCGCGACCGCCGAAGTGGTTGGTCTTGTTACGCCAGAGACCCGTGTAGTCGTACTTGTCGAACGTAGTGGCTACGTCGTAGTCCGTGTTGGGATCAACGGGAACGAAGGTGCTGTTGGGCGTCTTGTACTGGTAGTTCGTGGGGTTCGGGCTTTCCTGCTGGTTGAAGTAGAGCGAGCTTTCACCCTGAGCCACAACGTAAGTGAGGTTCGTGATGGTAGCGAGCGTCACAGCGTCGCCGTTGGCAACGGTTTCAACGGTGGGCGTGGTGGGGTCGTCACCCTTCACTTCGTAGCTGTCCTTGTCGGCAGTCACGAGCACGCGAGCTACGGCACGCTGTACAGAAACTTCTGCACGGTTGGGAGCCGTTGCGGCAGTCGTAAGGGTTTGTGCTTCCGTCACACCGTCGGCAACGTTCACTTCGCCGAAGTTACCGGTCATCACGATCACGTCCTTCTGGTCAGCACCCGTACCGTCGAGCTTTGCGAGGTGGTCGGCCACAGTGAAGGGATCGGTCACACCAGGAGCTGAAGCTGCAGTAGCTTCTGCTTCGGTGTACTTGGTGGGAGCGGGGGTACCGGCAGCCGTTTGGAGACCCATTACGCCGTTGTACTTAGCTGCGAAAGCATCGAAGTCGGTCTGACCTGCGAGGAGAGCTTGCGTTTCGGTGTTGGGGTTAACCACAACGAAGACGCGCTTCTGACCCGGATCTACCTTGAAACCCTTTCTGGGACGGATGTAAGCCACGTCGTTGTTACCGGCCTTGGGCTGTTCGAACGAAACGTCCGTGGGTCCGAGCGAAGCTTGCTTTTCGAGCGTGTAGCCGCTGGCCGCAGATGCATCGGCCTTGAAGATGTAGACGTCTACCGACTTGATAGCGTCGGCACCGATCCACTTACCAACGTAGTTGTGCTGCGGGTTGGTGGTGTTCTGTCCGTCGGCAGCTGCACGCACTTTCGAATCGGGCATGCGGAGCTGGAACTGAACCGACATTACCGTTGAGCCTTCAGGATTGATGGGCTTCTCTTTGGGTGCCGGATCGTCATTCGAGCAGGCAGTGAAAGTTCCTACAGAGGCCGTGGCCGTGAGGAGCATTGCTGCGAGGAGAAGATGTTTCTTCATAACGAATAAATTGTTGATTATAAAATGGATTATCTGATTGGGGAAGTGTACGGACAACCTTGGGCCTATGGTGCGCGAGGCAGCGAGGCCGGCGGTGTCTTAACGCTCCACCTTGCTCAATTCTTGGAGATTCTTGACTGCCTGGGGCAGATTGCCGGCGCGGCGGAAGCACTCGGCGGCTTGCTTGTAGTTGCCGGCCAGGGCGTAGTGCACGCCGAGGTTGTTGAGTTGTTCGGCAGAAGCGGGGAACTTTGCGAGGAAATCTGCGTAGTTTCCGTTGTTACCTGCGGCCAAATTGCCGGCAATGGCGTTGAAGCGGCTCACGGGCGCATCGGGGAAGAGTCGCTGTGCGGTGTCGAACACGCTGCGGCGCTCGGCGCTGCCCTCGGGGAAAGCTGTTGCCCACCTGGTAGAGTTCGGCCAGGCTGAGGAGGCGCGGATTGGTTTTGTAACGCTCGATGGCTTCGGCGGCGTTGAAGCTGCGCACCGCGTAGGTGAACTGGTATTCGGTGCGGCGGAGCTGCGGGAAGACGTTGTCGAGGAGGAAACGATAGGCGTTGCCGCCGTCGAGTTTGCGCAGGCGGTCCTTACGCGCGTTATTATTGCGTGCTTGTCCGTCGACGATGTCGAGGAGTTGTGTGCTCCACTGGTTGTTGTTGGCGGTGAGCCACTGGCGGAGTCCGGCCCAGTCTTCGCCGTGTCCTTGCACTTGGAAGAGGCGGGTGGAGAGGCCGTAGGTTTGTTCGAGGTATTTGACGAACGATTTGGCGCGGCCGTCGGCGAGGCGGATGTTGTTGGCTTCCTGTCCTTCGGGCGAGGCGTAGCCGTCGATGTTGACGGTGCGCACGGTCACGTCTTTGTTGCCGAGGATGGCGTTGGCCACGCTGTCGACGCGGGCGAATTCAACGGCGTTGTTGCCCAGATCGCGGAGGAGTTCGGTGCGATTGACGCGGAAGTTGAAGCGGGCGACGAACTTCTCGGAGCGCACCTTGACGGCTTCGGCCTCGGGGGTGAGGTAGGCGACGGCAAAGGTGGGGCGATAGGGTTCGCGAGAGAGGCGTTCGGCCACGGTGAACTCGTGGCGTTCGAGTTCGCAGGAGGCGCAGCCGGTGATTTGTTCCTCGACGTTGAGTTTGGCGCTGCGGGTCCACTCGAAGGCGGGTGCGGTGATGCTGACGGGCACGACCATGCGTTCGCCGCGAGCGCGGAGGGGTTGGGGCGTGGTGCGATCGCCGCGTTGCCACATGATGTGGCGTGTGCGGCCGGCCACGGAGATGGGGGCAAACTCATAGACCTGCGTGCCGTCTTGCGAGACGAGTCGGGGGCGAAGGTTGAGTTGTGCGTTGGCGCCGAGGTCGATGCGGTCGAGAATGACGTCGAAGGCGATGCGGATGCTGTCGCGTCCGGCTTTGACCTGGCGGGGGTGAACCCGACGTTTCCCCGAACGTCTCCCTGCGGCGTGGGCCGGGAGCGCCAGCGCGGCGGAGAGCAATGCGATGACTGAGAGAGTTTGAAAATCATGTGGCTTAGGGCTTAACGTGTGTGGGGTTTAGCGGATGACGTAGACGACGGAGAGGCCGGCCTTGGTGAGTCCGAAATAGTCTTTGGTTTTGCTGGCTTCGAGATTGCCGCAGGTGTTGCAGCGATATTTGTCGTAGTCCAGATAGGCATAGCCTGCTCCCACTTCGGCTTCGAGGCTCCAGCGGCGGTTGAGCACGAGTTGGTAGCCAACTCCGACACCGGCTCCGACGAACCAGCCTTCGTAGCGGTGCTTGTCGAGGGTGTGGAAGATGCCGGCGGGGAACTTCATGTTCGAAACGTTGAAGCGACCGGCGTGGGCGTGGATGCCGAAGAAGAGGCCGTTGAAGCGTTCGCACGTCCAATAGCGCCATTCGGGCTGGATGGCAATGTGCTTGAACTTTTTGTTGGCGGCTTTGTCGAGGTCGAAGGGATTGAATCCCACCTGCACGTCAAAGGTCTGCTTCTTGTTCAGGCCGAACTCGAGGCTGAGGTTGGGCGTGGTGGTCGCGTCGTAGAGCAGATTGTTCTTGATCACGACTTGCTGTGCGCTTGTCCCGATGAAGGCGGGCGCCATGAGGGTGAGTAGCAGAAGAATTTCTTCATATCTAATGGTTGTTGTATGCTTGCCTGTGTGGGCGGGGTGGGATGTGGTGATGCTTGCGGTGTGCGTGTTGCCGGTGCGGGGTCTTTTCGTCCGGCGGTGGGCGGCCGTTGCTTCGCGGGGTGCGGAGGGCGGGCCTTGTGGCGGGAGGGTGTCGTCGCTGCGACGGGATGCCTGCCGCGGCCGGAGGGCCTGCTGTGCTCGGGCGGGGGTGTGAACGAGTGGCGTGTGAGGGAATGTGGGGCAGGCGGCGGGCGCTTGCCGTGGCCTCGGGGCCGTGTTTGAACCCGGGCGGGGGAAAGTTGCTGTGAGGGAAGTGCTGCGCAGGGGCAGTCGGTGTGGCACGTGGCGAGGGGGAGGCGTGGGCGGCGGGCCCGGTCATCTCTGCGATGAGTCCGTGGTCTCTCGTCGGTTCGTGCCGGGCGTCGCTTGCCGCTGTGTCGGCGGCGGCGCCGTGGCCGGGTTGGGCATCTCTAGTGCGTTCGGATTCGCATCTCGTTTGCTCAAGCTGTTGTCAGTTGCAGGCTTCTCTCCTTGCGGAGGTCACAGGATGTGTTGTGGAGCGACGGAGCGTGCTGGTTTTCGTCTCGGCGTTTCAGCTCATTGTTTCATCGTGTGCGTCCCCGTGTCCCGTGGGGTTGTCGCGGTGCACCGCTGTGGTGCTCGCCGCTTCCCTTCCGGTCGGTGATCGAGGGGCTCGATCGGGGCGTTTTTTCGGAGCTTGGTCTGTCGACTCCGATAAATTATGGTGCAAAGGTATTGGTTAAATTACTAATCGTCCAAATGAAAACGTGCTTTTCTTCGTTTGAGGGCCGTTTTTTAACATTTGAGACCGAAAACGCCCCCATTTTCGGCCTTCGGCGGGGCAAAAATTGGCATTTCGTGTGCCGCCGACTCGTTCGTATCTCGCTGAAAACGTGAAGAATGCGCAGGTCGTGGCGTGTTGTCGCGTCCCGCGGACGCGAGAGTGCGGGCGCGGTTTCGCGTAGGCGCGAAGCGGGGCGTTTTTCGGGGGAGAACAGGGGCGGTGCGGGGTGTTTTTGCACGATGGCTTTTCGGGGAAAAGGGGGAAAAGCGGGCGGTAAAACACGGAAAATCAGGTCTTCGGACGGCCATTTGTGCTCTTTTCCGGCACGTTGCGGGGCGATCTGTGCAAGACTGTGGAAAAGTTGTGCAAAAGCTTGCAGGGCGTGAAGACGAAAATCACAAATTGTGCACAACGCTTTGTGCGCCTTTGCGTCTTGGTACGCGAATTGTGCAAGTATCGTTTCCTCTCGGCGTTCGGTGTGTGGGCGTTGTGGTGCGGCGGTGCGCCATTCGGTCGTTTTCCCTCTCGCCTGCGGAGCCGGGGCACCCATTTAGACGGCGGGGGCGCGGCCGTAGACAAGCTGCCGCGGGGAGAGCGCACGGGCCGTGGCGGGTTGCTGTGCAAGGGGGCGTCCGCCTTTGCCTTCGCCCTCCCCCACCCTGCGCTCGGCGCTTCGCCCATCAGCGGGCAGGGGCACGGCAGTAGGCAAGTTGCCGCGGAGAGAACGCACGGGCAGGGGCGGGGTTTGCCTGCTGCACTTCCACCTTTGCGCACAGGGATTCGGCACACCAGCGGCATTGTTCGGCACAACAAGCAACATTGTTCGGCGCGCAAGCAGCATTGTTCGGCACACAAGCGACATTGTTCGGCACACAAGCGGCATGGTTCGGCACGCAAGCGGCATGGTTCGGCACACAAGCGGCATGGTTCGGCACACAGGCGAGGGTACGTCCGCCTTTGCCTTCCGCCCTCCCCCACCCTGCGCACGGCGGCGCGGTGCACGGTGACACAACGGCGCGAGGGCGAACTCTATATTATATATACGCGTGCGCAGGCGCGAGGGCGAGAACGTTTTGCACAGGGCGGCGAGCAACGATGTGGATAACTTTTCCGTGGATAACCCATTGTGGATAACTGCTGCTGCGGGATGCCGATTGCTCTGCGGGGACAGCGGAAGGCTATGCGGGGGAAGTGTGAACGCGGGCACGGAAGTGCAAACGCGGACGGGCGGGTGCGGAAGTCTTCGCGGGGAAGTGTGAACGCGGGCTAGCTTTTTTTCGACCCCATGGCCGCGATTTCACGGCGTGGACAGGGCGGACGTATATATAATAATACGCGTGCGCGCGTCTTGCTGCGGCGAATGTGCGTTAAACCCGCCGACCTCACAACCCATTCCCCGCCGAAGACTTCCTCTCGCCCCCGCACAGCGACACGCCCTCGCCGAGCACTTCCGCTCGCCCACGCAGCGCCGACGCACGCCCGCAGGCTGCGCGATGCATTCCCCGCCGTCCTCACAACCCGTTCCCCGCCGAAGGCCTTTGCCCGCCCCGCACAGCGACACACCTTCCCCGAGCACTTCCGCTCCTCCACGCGCGCCCATGCACGCCCGCAGGCTGCGCGATGCATTCCCCGCCGATCTCACAACCCGTTCCCCGCCGAAGACCTTCGCCCGCCCCTGAGCACTTCCGCTCTCCCGCACAGCGACACGCCCTTCCCGAGCACTTTCGCCTCGCCCACGCAGCGCCGATGCACGCCCGCCGACTGCGCGATGCATTCCCCGCTGAAGGCCTTCGCCCGCCCCGCTCAGCGACAAACCCTCCCCGAGCACTTCCGCTCACCCACGCAGCGCCGATGCACACCCGCCGACTGCGCGATGCATTTCCTCGCCGCCCTCACAACCCATTCCCCGCCGAAGACCTTCACTCGCCCCCGCTCAGCGACACGCCCTTCCGAGCACACCCCTCCCCACGCAGCGTCGATGCACGCCCGCCGTCCTCCAATCCATTCCCCGCCGAAGACCTTCGCCCGCCCCCGCACAACGACACGCCCGCCCCTCCGTTCCGCTTCGGGCACAAAAACGGCACCGCACAGTGCATGTGCGATGCCGAATGTCTCGGTCGACCGTCGTTGCGGTCGGTCATTTGGGTTGGTGAGCCGCGCGCTGTTCGCCGCCGTTGCGGGGCGTTGGCGTGTCGGCGTGGGGCTTAGGCCCTCAGCCTTGGGCTCTACGCTCACGACGCTGCGGTCGCGTGCTCCGCGCTTGAACACGACGGTGCCGTCGGCCAGCGCATAGAGGGTGTGATCGGAACCCATACCCACGTTCTTGCCGGGGTAGTGAGCGGTGCCGCGCTGGCGAACGATGATGTTGCCGGCTACGCAAGCCTGTCCGCCCCAGATCTTAACACCCAGACGTTGTGATGCCGATTCACGGCCGTTCTTCGAACTACCTACACCTTTTTTGTGTGCCATTGTGTTGTGTGTGTTAAGTGGTTATGCGATAACTTCTTTGATGGTGACTTCGGTAAACTGGTGGCGATAGCCGTTGAGCTTACGATGTCCTTTGCGGCGCTTCTTGTGGAAGACGAGCACCTTGTCGCCCTTGACGAGGGGAGTGGTGACTTCAGCGACTACTTTAGCGCCTTCGACGGTGGGGCGCCCACTTTCACCGCGCCGTCGGCGTCGATGAGGAGCACTTTGTCGAATTCAACAGTTTGTCCGCTTTCGGCATTGCGGACGCGGTCTACGAAAAGCTTGCGGCCTTGCTCGACCTTAAACTGATGACCGTTGATCTCTACGATTGCGTACATGAGATGTGTGATTGATTTGGATAAAACGGTTTTTTCCGGGGGGCGCGCTTCGCTCCTTCGCCCGCTCCCTTCCTTTCGAAACGGCGCGGCACGCACGGGGCGACGCGACTTCTTGGGCCTCGTCGGACTCTATACGGGCGCAAAGGTACGACTTTTTCGGCGAACGGGCAAAAAAGTCGCTCAATTCCTTATTTAGGCAACGCATTTTTCGAGAGTATAGCCTTCGTGCTTTCCATTTCCTCGTCCCAAAGTTTCCACGCTCTCAACTGCTGCTCAATCTCCTGCACCAGATCTCGCTGCTCGCACATCAAGAAAGTGGCCACCGTGGCTGAGTACTCCCGATCAGGGAGACCTCCGCGAAGCAACGCCATAAATTTATCGCGTAAATAGCCACAATCACTCGACGTAACGCACTTATCTTTCAGCACTTTTGCAACACTGAAGTCGATCTGCGAAATCTCGACAAACCTCGAAGCGAGAACACAAGAGGTTCACTTCGTCGTTCAATTCCAGCACCTCAATCGTCTTTTCGCCCTTATCGTCTTTCGGAAAGAAACGCCCACGGCGCACATACAAATGCTCGCCGGGACGGTCTTTTATGGGATTCACGATCGGCACCGCCACGACATCGTGATCGCCCTTGGCACTGCGGTTGCAAAACTCGCACGCCGGCAGCAGATTGCCCCACTCCACCACTTGTTCGGGGTAGAGTTTTTTGCATTTGAAGTGCTCCACGTCCCAATAAGCCCCGTGTCCCTTCAGTTTCACCTCCGCGTAGGCGCATTTGCCGTGGGTCATTTCGAGCAGTGCGTCGCGGATGTATGCTGTATTCCACACGGCTTTGGGTTTTCCTGCTCGACAACTTTCGGCATACGCGGCCGTGAGCCTTTGCCGATTGGCTGCGAGTTCGGGCGGTTCGGGTGGCAGCGTGAGTTGTATCATGGTATTGTATTAGGCCAATTCCTCAAGTTCAATTCTATAGATGCTGCGCATGGGGTTGCCGGGTCGCATCATCTGTTCGAGTTCCGCGTAGAGTTGTTCGGCCGCTTGGCGGTCTTTGGCTTTGAGTGCGTTTTCAAAAGCGCGTTTCTTCTCGTTGTACACCACCGAGCGCACGCCGTCCTTCAGTTCCATGGTTTCGGACAAGATTTCCTCGACCGTCCAACCTGTGAAGTCCGTCACGTCCGATCGCTCCACCGTAATTTCGCCGCTTGTTTCGTCGCGACGCAGCACATAGAGGTTCACCTCTGCCATCGATTGCAGCACATGCGGACTGTGGGTCGTGACGATAAACTGCACCCGCGGGAACACTTTCGAGAGCGTGGGCACGATGTCGCGCTGCCACTTCGGGTGCAGGTGCAAATCCAGTTCGTCCACCAGCACAATGGCCTCCTCGTGCAAGGGATTTTCGGCGTCGGGATACAGTTCGAAGAGGCGTTTGCACAAGTCGGCCAACCAGGTGAGCGACGTTTGGTAGCCGAAGCCCAATTCCTCGAAGCGCACGTCTCCGTCTTTTCCGGCAGCAAAGACCACCACCACGTGCTCATTGTTGCCGTCCTTCTTGAAATCAAAATCCGTCACGCCCGGAAACAGGTCGCTGCTCACCAAGTCGTGCATCTTTTGCAGCCGCTTTCGCGATTTCTCGCTGCCGCTCTTCTGCGAATAATCCAACTGCAACAGCCACTCTTGGAAATCCAGCAAGCGCGCACTGCTCTCGAAGAGCGTCTCCCCGGGTCGGGCCTCACGTTCGCTCAGGGCGGTGCGCGCAGGATAGCGACTCACACCGTAACCATAGAGGTGCAGATCAACAGGCGTCGATGCGTAAGCACGCTCACCGGGTGCGAAGCCCCACTCCTGCCCGCCTACTTGCGCGATGACCGTGGCGTCGGGCGATTTCAGCAGGCCCAACGGCACACACGCCTCATTGAATTCGAGTCCGCCTCCGTGCGGAAGTTTATTTTTCTGGGGGTCAACAACGCCAACGCCCGCAGCACATTCGTCTTCCCCTGTGTTGTTCTCGCCCAGCAACACCGTCCACTGCCGCGTCTCTCCGTCTTCGCCTCGACAATCCACGGATAAATCTTTGATACACTTATAGTTTCGAGATGGAGAGTTAGCTATTTTCATTGAAGGGAAAGGAGTTGTGCCCGATGTTTCGCGGCCATACGAGCGAGTGGAAGAGCGTTTCTCGGCGTCGTGCGCGCAACAGCGCGTGCAACCTAACCGTTTTCGTAGGGAGAATACCACCGCAAATATATGAATAACAACGCGTTCGCACAAGATCGGCATCCATTTTTTTCTGTCTCCTGTCCAACAGAAAGCACGCCGATGCGATTTGCATCGGCGTGACGGGAAACAAGCGCGAAGGCGACCGGAGGAAGCCCCGTAGGAGACACCGCAACCCGAAGAGTCGGCGGGTCGGTAGCGCGGGAAAAACCTCAGTCCTCCACCCGAAGGCGCAGGGGAGGGGGCAGGCGGTGGAGCACATGCATCAAGCGGTGGAACGTCGCCACACTCTCCCCCAGGCGAAGGGGAGACACCGCGCGGCCTATTAGCACGCAACCCGAAGAATCGGCGGGACGGTTGCCGGGATGAAGGAGAATGCCCTCACGACCGGGCACCTCCATCAGGCGCGGCAGTCGCGCCCCCAGGCCGCCGACCACCGACGGGGCGAGCGGGCAAAGCGTGGCGAAACCACATCGAGCCGGAGCGGATATTCGCCGGCGGGGATGGCAGGATGCCCCCCCGACGCAGGCGGTTCGAGCGTAGCGATGGGCGATTGTCCGCTCTCGGCGGGGAAAAAAACAGCACCCTCGGTGCCCCCGGGCAGGTGGGCGGTGCGGCGCAAAAGAATCAGTGTAGACATCAGAAAAAAATGAGATGAAGTGAATGAAAAACAAGCGTCCCTGAACGCCGTCCGTCGGGATCGGGCAAGGCCTGCACCCGCGGGAGTTCGGCACTCGGCGGCAGCGTCCCGGCGCACGGCAGGAGCACGAAACCCCAACCGCCGCAATCAACGCCGCCCGACCCGAAGGTACGGGAACTCGGCGGCAGCGTACCGGCGCACGGCAGGAGCACGAATTCCCCAACCGCCGCAATCAACGCCGCCCGACCCGAAGGCATGGAATACCAACAGCGTCGTCCGGCGCACGGCAGGAGCACGAACTCCCAACCGCCGCAACCAACGCCGCCCAACCCGAAGGTACGGAAACTCGGCGGCAGCGTCCCTGACGCACGGCAGGAGTACGAAACCCCAACCGCCGCAACCAACGCCGCCCAACCCGAAGGCACGGAATACCAACGGCGAGCATCCCGACGCACGGCAGGAGCACGAAACCCCAATCGCCGCAACCGACGCCGCCCGACCCGAAGGCACGGAAAACTAACGGCCGAAGCCCACACGAGGCGGGGCGACCCGCTGAGCGTCGTCCCGCCTCGCCGGCAGAGCTATCTCCCCGTTGCGCGGTGTCGGCGCACGCGGCGCATCAGGCAGTCGGCCGTCTGCGCACTGCGTTCCGCCAGCGCGGCATAGCGAGCCTCGCCCGCGACAACCCCATCGGCCGCCTGCGTGTGCAGCGTCCCCGTCTTCGAGGGCACAGACCGCTTAGCGGAGCGCACCGTCTGTTCGGGGAAGGGCGAATCGAGGAGATCCGAGGACACTATCTCCTCCAATGAGGGCGCAGACCGCTTAGCCGAGGGCACCGACCGACGAGAGGAACGAGCAGCCCGTTCGAGGGAAGGCACATCCTCCGCAGGCGCCAACACATCGCGCACCGCCACATGCACATCCCACGCAGCCGAGGGCACATCTCCTGCAGCCGTAGGCATAGGCCGTTCGGGGAAGAGCGGATCCAGGAGCGCCGAAGGCACGGGCAGGTCGGAAGAAGGCACCGCCCACAGGGAAGCATCCAAATCCTCCGCAGCCGAAGGCGCGGGCCGCTCAGCGCAAGGCACAGCCCGACGAGCCGAGGGCACATCTCCCCCAGGCGTGGGCGCCTCGGTCAGTTCGCCGTTTGCGTCGAACGCAAATAACCGGCCACGCCGAGCACGCTGCCCGCATAGATCAGGCATTGGGCGAAGATCCACAGCACGCTGTCGTGAATCGAACCCATGGGCGGAAAGAGGAGTCCCAGCAGGGCAAACACGACGCCGGCGGCGAGCAGTGCGACGGCGGTGTGTTCTTGCAGTTTGTAGTGTGTCATGAGCAGAAGTTGAGGGTGAAACATCGTGCCGGCGCGCCGCTTCGAGCAACAGCGCACGGAAAAAAAGCAGACGGGCTAAATCAATCAGCCGATAAACGGACATATCCATTTGTAATCGTGTATTTTATTGAGTAGTTATTAGAGTAAATACATGAGTTTGTGCAGTGTATTCCGATCAGAATAAGGCAAATGCACTCATTTTGCATTAGCGATGCATGCAATCTAACCGATTTATTACCTTCTTATTCATCGGTTTATTACATTATACCAAGAAATCACTTTCGCCATCGGAACCGACGAGCCCTTCGGGCGCAGCATCTCATTCAATAGTGCCCCACCCCCGGCCGCCAACCGAGGCAGCGGCACGCGCACAGCGCAGGCTATCCGATGAGCAATGCCCCGCCGAGTCCCGCTCCGCGGGATGCGGAGCGAGACGAGGCAGTGCGCCTCAGCGGGCGGAGGCACGGCGTCGCGCCGTGGGCGAGCGTCAAGCTCCCCTGCGGCCGGCGTACCCGTCGAGGGCGTTCCCGTCGAGGGAGGCGCAGGCACCGGTGTGCCCGGAGGCGTCACAGCCGAACCCGCGGCCGAGGAACCCGTCGAAGGTGCGGCAGGCACAGGCGTACCCGGAGGCGTCACGGCCGAGCCCGCGGCCGAGGAGCCCGTCGAAGGCGCAGGCGTACCCGTGGTGGTCGACGTCGTGGTCGAAGGCGCGGCAGGCACAGGCGTACCCGTGGGCGTTCCCGTCGAGGGAGGCGCAGGCACAGGCGTGCCCGGAGGCGTCACAGCCGAGCCCGCGGCCGAGGAGCCTGTCGAAGGCGCGGGTGCTCCCGGCGTACCGCCACCCGTGGGCGAACCGCCCTGTTGCGCGTTGGCGCCGTGCTTCTTTGTCGCGCTGCACGAAGCTCACGGCGTGGTCCTTCACAGAGAGGGCGCGGCGAATGCGCGACGAGGGGTGGAACACCACGTGCACGCGCTTGATCTGCCCCGCGCCCGCCAGTTCGGCCAAGTCTACGCCCGCCGAGCAGCGGAGGGTGGGACGGAAGGACCCAGGTCGCCGAGTCGCACGCTGCGTCCCTGGCGCAGACTGTCGATGATTTCAACCTCGAGGGCATCGACCACCGCTTTCACGTCGGCCGAAGCCAGGGTGCACTTCTTCTCGATGCGCTCGATGATGTGCATGTGGTCGTCGGCCACGGGGGTGACGAGTTGGGGATAGAAGAGGAGTTTGCCGGTTTTGAAGTGTTTGCGGCGAACGATGTGGTAGGTTAACATGTTGGGATCAGTGTTTTGAAGTGAAACTTGTGTGAGTGTGATCGGCGTGCCCCGTCGGCTTTCGCGGTGCGGGCAGCGGCGGCGGCAAGCAGCGAACCCAGCGCAGCAAGCCGTGGCAGCCGAAGCCATAAGCAATGAAGTCGAAACCAGGAGCAGCCAAGCCGAAGCCACGAGCGACCCAAGTCGGAGCGAGAAGCGGCGAACCCAGCGCGGCAAGCCGTGGCAACCGAAGCCCGAGCAGCCAAGCCGAAGCGAAGCGGCGAACCCAGCGCGGCAAGCCGTGGCAACCGAAGCCCGAGCAGCCAAGCCGAAGCGAGAAGCAACGAAGTCGAAACCACGAGCGGCGGAAGCCGAAACCATGAGCGCCAAGCCGAAGCGAGAAGCAGCGAACCCAGCGCGGCAAGCAGCGGAAGCCGAAGCGAAAAGCAGCGAACCCAGCGCGACAAGCGGCGGAAGCCAAAACCGGGAGCAGCCGAGTCGAAACCACAAGCAGCCAAGTCGGAGCGAGAAGCGGCGGAAGCGAGAGCACGCCATCCGCAGCCCCGACCCCGCAGCAGCGAGGACCGACGGAGCAGCGCCGTCACACCCACCAATACCACCGAAAAAGCCGATTGTGACATCCGGAAGCCCTCGTCGGTGGCATAAAAAGTGTTTCATCGTTCGAAATCAGGCGCTTCCACAGGGCGGGAAGGAGCAAAAAAAATCGCGAAAGTCCTCGTCACTTCTTGGGAACAATTCGCGAAAAGCGCGAAAATCCACTCCACAACCCGCCGCGAGCATCGAAAAGTTGCGAATTTCACACCCTCACCGGCCGTCATCGCCCCACCGTCGACGAACATCGAGGTGCAACTCACCGCCTATCGACACGCTTTGCGGCCCCGCGTGCGCGAGAGAGGGCAATTTGCGACCGCCCGCCCGAAGATTCGGAACAAAACGACGTTTTCGCTTGTTCGTCTCGGCAAAGATGCCTACATTTGCAGCAGCGATCGCCCCCGGTTCGTCCGTGAGCGGCGTTCGTCGGCAGTGCCCTCCGCCGTCGAGGCGGGTGTCAGTGCGATCCCTAAACATTCCGAAAAACTCTACACACATGCCCCTCTTCACCCCCTATTTCTCGCTCGATTCGAGCGCCTACCGCGTCGGCAACGGCGGCCGTTTGCGCTGCCACATGGGCGCCGCGGGCATCGGCATCTACGTCATGCTTGCTCTCCCACCTGCGCGACTGTCCGGACTACCGCGCCCCGCTCGACTACGACCTACTGGCCTTCGACCTCCACGAGGACGCCGATGCGGTGCGCCGCGTGGTGGAGGAGTTCGACCTCTTCGACATCGACCGCGCCTCGGGCACCTTCACCTCGTCGGCGCTCGATGCGGTGCGCGCGCTGGGCACATCCGACTCCCCGTCGTCGGGGCGCGCCTCAACTCGCACGGGTCGGGTGCGGCGGGTGCGACGGCCGCCCAGCCTACCGCCGTTCGGTGCGTCGCCTGGCGGCCGACAACGCCCTGCCCCCGATGCTGACGCCCCCTCGCCGAAACCGACTCCGCCCCCACCGAGGACGAGGAAACACTCCCTGCCGACTGCGCAACGGCCGAACCTGCCGACGATCCCTCGCCGAAACCGATGCCGCCCCCGCCGAGGAGGAAGAAACATCCCCTGCCGACGCCCCCCGCTCCGCTGCCGAACCCGCACCCGCCGCGAACGAAAAATGCGCCTTCCCCCAGAACAGAGGAGAGAGGAGAACAGAAGAAAATACTCTATACCCCTATAGTCCCCTTTCCCCCAAGTGGAAAAGGGACCCGCGCGAGCCACTCTTCGGCGCCCGTCATCGAGAAGGAGGAGGGGGCATCGGTTGCAGAGGTAGAGGGCGCAGTCCCCGCCGTCGCCGACACGCCTTTCACCCCCGCCGAGGAGGAAAGAAACGCCCCCTGCCGACAGCTCCACCGCCACGACCTCCGCCGACGCTCCCGACACGCACACGCCCCACGGGGAAACGAACACGACGCAGGCCACCACCTCCGCCGCATACCCCGACACGCGCACACCCCACGGGGAAACGAACACGACGCAGACCACAACCTCCGACGCTCACCCCGACACGCGCACACCTCATGGGGAAGGCGACACGACGCAGGCCTCGACCTCTGCCGACGCTCCCGACGCGAGCACACCCCACGGGGAGTCGAGCACGACGCAGGCCACGCTCAACACGGAGACGGCCAACCCCGCCCCACTCGACACGAAACCGACGGACGATGCGCGCGGTGCTGATGCCAAAGACGGCGAAACCTTCGTGCCCCCCACGGCCAACGAGGTGCGCCGCTTCGCCCAAGCGCTCCACCACCCCGAGTTCGACGCCGAATGGTTCGTGCACTACTACACCGCGCGCCATTGGCAGCGCCACAACGGGCACCCCGTTCGCTCGTGGCAGACCACGGCGCGCTATTGGTTGACCCACCCTCTCCAAGTGGCCCAGCACCTGCTCCGCCACCGCCCCGACCCCGGCGCAGCACCCGCAGGTACGAGCGTCCAGCTTCCCGGCGTAAGTCCCTCATCCGCAGGCACGAGCCCCTCGCCCGCAGGCATCATCTCCACCACGGGCGGCGCGAACCCCTCATCCCCGGCCTCGGCGTAGCGCCCGCAGGCACTCGTCCGTCGTCGCCCGCGTCGGGCGTCCCCTCGGCAGTTCGCTCTCCCTGCCCGCCCCACGCCCCTGCAACAGTCGCGCCTCTGCGACCTCCGGCACATGGTGCACCACCTCTTTGCGGACGCCCCCGCCGCAGCCCCTGCCGCGGTCTCCACAGTGCCCGATGCACCCTCCGCGGTCTCCGCTCCCGCCTCCTCCGTGCCCACGTCCGCCCCCTCGCCCCGCGTCCTCTCGCCCGCCGAAGCGGCGCATTTCATAGAGGCGCAAACGCTTTCCACTGACCCTGCCGAGGGAAGACGCTCCTGCGTGCGAGATTTCCACGGCCGATGCCAAGGAAGAAAATCGTGCGTGCGAGGTGACGCCACCGACGACGGGGAAGGCGAGCTCAATGGCGACGAACTCCCCACCGATGCCGAGGAAAGCACTGACGCACAGGCGCTTTCCACTCCCGACACCGAGGAAGGCATTCGTGCGTGCGAGCTTTCCACAGCCGATGCCGAAGAAGACGCGCTCAATGGTGGCGAACTCGCCCCCGACGGCGGGAAAAACACTGATGCACAAGCGCTTTCCACTGACCCTACCGAAGAGAAAATCGTGCGCACGAGCTTTCCACGACCGACAACGAGAAAGGCGATGGGATTGCGACGAACTCGCCAGCGGCGGCGAGAAAGACGATTGACACACAGGGCGCTTTCCACAGCCGACGACGAGAAAGGCGATGGCAATTGCGACGAACTCGCCAGCGGCGGCGAGAAAGACATTGACACACAGGCGCTTTTCACAGCCGACGACGAGGAAAGCATTAAATCACAAGCGCTTTCACGGCCGACCCTGAAGAAGGCGATGGCAGTGCGACGAACTCCCCACCGACGCCAAGGAAGGCATTGAAGCACAGGCGTTGGGTACTGCCCGCAGCGAAGAAGAAAAACGTGCGTGCGAGATTTCCACCACCGACGACGAGGAAGAAAAACGTGCGCACGAGCTTTCCACGGCCGACACCGAGAAAGACGAACTCCATTGCGACGAACTCGACCCCGACGACGAGAAAGGCATTGAAGCACAAGCGTTTTCCACTGACCCTGCCGAGGAAGAAAAACGTACGGGCGAGCTTTCCACGGCCGACAACGAGGAAGACGAGCTCAATGGCGACGAACGCCCCACCGATGCCGGGGAAAGCACTGACGCACAGGCATTTCCCACTGCCCGCCACGAGGAAGAAAAACGTGCACGAGCTTTCCACTACCGACATCGGAAAGGCGATGGCAATTGCGACGAACTCGCCAGCGATGCCGAGGAAGGCATTGACACACAGTGTTTGCCACTACCGACAACGAGGAAAACGCCCGTACGCACGAGATGGACAACCCCGACGGCGGGAAAAGCACTGACGCACAGGCTATATCGACGACAAAGGAGACGTTCGGCACCCGTTCGCCCCACGGGCCCGCCCCACCGACGGACGATGCGCACACCCCACCGCCGCACAGCACAGTGCCGCCGCCCACTCCACCGAAAAACACCCTTCACCCTCAGCTTAAACCATGATGCACCCCGCTCCTTCCCCTCCACCCGCCGGCGCCTGTCGGCCTCGGCAGCACACTCCGTGTTCAGTCAGCACAACCTCCGTTCGGCCGCGCCCTCCTCAGGGCGTATCGACATCGGCCGCGCCCCTGCCCCGCCGGAAGCCGACCTCTTCGCCCCCTAACCCGCCGAAGACCGACGTGGGCACCCCGACCACGTCTCCCTCGGCGGAGGCCACGAGCCCGAACACCCCATCGACGGGCACCCCAGCCGAGATTTTGCCGCAAAACGCCACCTCGACGTCCCCCTCGGCGGAGGCCACGAGCCCAAAAACGGCCGATTTTCATCGACAATTCAACCGCCGACGAGCCCCGACGCCGCCCCGACGAGCCCGAACACCCGCAGACGGGCACTCCAACCGAGATTTTGCCGCAAAACGCCACCTCGACACCCTCCTCGGCGGAGGCCACGAGGCCCAAAACGGCCGATTTCATCGACAAATCAGTCGCCGACGCGCCCGAACACCCCACAGACAAGCCCGAACACCGCACCGACGCAGGCAAACATCCCGCCGACGAGTTCGACGCCGGGCAGCGTCTCCTCGACACGGCCGCCCACCGACGCGCCGTGCGGGCCAGAGCTCGCCGCCTGCTGTGGTGCCCTTCGCCACCTGGCCCACTGTTGCGTCGCATTCTGACACCCCCGAAGCCGAACGCCCCCACTGGCGGCGCCGACTGCTCGAACACTATTCGCCCGAGCGGCAAGTGTCGTTCGGCGAGCACCCCGAGTGGTGCTACACCCTGCCCCTGCCCTCGCTGCGGCGGCTGCGCGACCAACTGGGGTCGGAGACCGTGGTGACGTGGTTGTGCCTGCAACTCAACTATGCGGCGCAGCTTTGGGGCACGGCCGACGGGCTGACGAGCCACCAACTGCGCGGTGCGGCCGAAGCCATCGGGGCCTCGTATGCCGAACTCAATGTGGGCGAGGTGATGGTCTACCTTTGTCGGTTGCGCGGGGGCCGCTACGGCAAAGTGGCCTACGGCGCCCTGTCGGCCGACGCCATGGTGTCGAACCTCCCGCAGTATATGAAGGAACGGCGCGACGAGCTCACGCACCACGAGCGGCGTGCGGCCGTCCGTGCGCTGGCCGAGGAACTCAACACCCGGGCTGCGCGGTGCTGCACCCGCGCGGTCTATGAGGTGCTCCATGCCCGCGCCCGTGCACTGGCCGGTGGCGACGAGACCGAGGCACTGCGGTTGCTGCGCGAGCGCTTCTGGGAAACCGAAACGCCCGCCGATGCGCCCCCACCGCCGCACCGTGACCCCTGCGGCACCGGCCGTCGGCGCAAGTCCCGCGCCCTCCCGCCCCGAAGCCGTCCACCGTGAGCCCCGCCGCGCAGGCCGCCGGCGCAAGTCCCGTGCACCTCGTCCCACAGCGGCCGATGAAGTTGCCCGAAACGGCGCACCGTGAAGGCCACCGCGCAGGCCGCCGGCGTGAGTCCCGCGCACCTCGCCCCCACAGCGGCCGATGAAGTCACCCGAAACGGCGCACCGAAGCCCCAAAGCCGTCCACCGTCGCGACGACGCGCCCCGGCACCTCCCTGCACCCCCGCGGAGCACGGCCTATCCTCCGTGCCCGTGCAACCCGCGTCCCGCGCTCTTGCAAACCGACAGGGGCGCTGAAAAACACCCTCGGCGGTCGGCGCCCACAGTGGCCGCGGTCGACCGCATTTCACCCCTCATCCTCTAAATGTATATCTCATGAAAAAAACGCTCCCTGCGGCGAATCGCTCCACCGTTCGCCCCCATCTCAATACACCGTGCCGCAAAGTCGTCCCCGCTGCCCGCGCAGGTCGCGCCCTGCCCCGTGTGCCCCTCATGGCCGCCACTGCTGCACCCGAAAAACACCCCTCGTCGCCGCGCCGTGTGCCGTTGCGCCTGTCCCCGCCCCTATGTCCGGCCGCGCCCTGCCCCGTGTGCCGCTCATGGCCACCGCTGCGCCCGAAACACATCCCTCGCCGCCGAATCGTGTGCCGTTGTGCCTGTCCCCGCCCCCGTGCACACCCGCCCGAGGGCACCCACCCGGGGCTTCCCCCGCCACGTTGGCCGCCGCCGTGCGCAACGGCGTGGTGCTTGCGCTCGGCAGCCGACCGCACGGCGCTCTTTGCCCACTGGCTCGCCCCGCATCTGCCGATGGTGCACGGCATTGTGCGGCGCCACTCGTACTTCGCTTCCGAACTCGCCGACAACTACCAGAGCGTGGTGCTCCACCTGCTCGAACACCCTCGATGCGCTGGCCCACTTCGCCCTGCGCTGTGCCCGTCGCCCCCACGGCGTCGCCACACCCGCCGCCTCCGCAGTCCCCGACACGGCAGACCGCGCCACGCCCGCACCCTCATGCGCACCCCGCAGGCCGATTCGCTCCCTGAGCTGCCGCCCCTCGCCGACGCCGCAGAGGACGATGTCAACGCCACCCTGCCCCCGTTTGCCACCCACACGGAACATTGCTCCACCCCACGCCCGAGATCGCCGCGCCCCTGCAGCCGGTCATCGTCACGGCCGACGCCGTGATGCACACCGCCCGCGCCGTCGACCCGCGGCCGTGGTTGGCGGGAGTGACGCGCGCCTGCTCTCCACGCTCAACGGGCGCGCCCTGCGCCACCGCGCCACGCATCTCACGCCGGCCTCGGACTCGAGCGACGAACCCTTCGACCCGGCCGATCCCGACGGGGGCTTAGCGCCCACGGCAGGCACCGACCCCGCGGCAGGAGCGCAGTCCGACACCGCGCACGCGCCGCAGGCTGCCCCCCACGGCACCGCCGACTCTGCCCCCGCGGACGGCGAAACCCCGAGCAGCGCGCACCGGACGAGCGCCTCCGCACAAGTCCCCACCGAGGACACCGCCGCCCACGAAAGCACGCACAGCGCGACCCCGTGCCCCGACGACTGCCTGGAACGCTGGCACCGCGAAGTGCCCCGCCCGGGTTTCCACCGCACAGGGGCGGCCGTCTGTGGAAGGCCATGCGGGAGCGGGCGCAACAGGCGCATTCGGCCTTCGCCTACCGCGCGGTGCTCGACGCCGCCACCGCCGCCGCGCTCGCCGCCCTGCCGCTGCGCGACCGCGCCCTCGTGCTCCTCACGGCCGACGGGTGGACGGCGGAGGAAATCGGTCGAGCGATCGGCACTTCGCCCACGGCCGTGCGCCAAACGGTGTGCCGCGTGCGCCTGCGCCTGCGGCAGTGGCGCCGCGATGAGCGCGAGGCTCACGCGCGTCGCGCGTAATATATAGAAGAGGGTGCATTTTTCGGTCGAAAAAAATTTGGTGGTCTCACTTCTTTTGCCGAAATTCGCGTTGTGCCCTTCCTTCTTTTTATGAGGAAACCCGACACACTGAAAGTTATCACGGCGAACGAGGGGCGACGGGGCTTGGCGGAGTTGGTATCCCGCCGGTAGCCGCCCCTATGCGAGGCACTGCATCGGAATCTCACGGACAAGGCTTATGGGTCGAGGGAACCGACCACTTCCGTTGCGACCACTCGCGACCCTCACTCGCCACCCTTTCGCTCCCGCCCCGCGGCGGCGCTCTTTCCCTCCCGCCGGCGACCGGTTCGTGCCCTGCTGCGCCCCTCCCTCCGCGCAGTGTGCGCGCCGCTCCCGAGACCTTGACTTCGGGCACCCCCGTCTCGCACTGCCGAGCTCCGCGCTCCCGCACGCTGCGCCCGCGGCGGCCTCCCGCCCCACAGGGCGCTTCACGGCCGCAAACCCTGCCGCGCCGCACCGACCGCCCCGCTCGGCACGCTCCCCTCAGGACGCGCGCTCTGACGCTTCGCCCGCTTCTCCCCCCGACCCGACTCTCACCCCTCATCGCATGTTCCACTCCTCCCTGGCGCGCAGCCTTTGGTTCATCGTGCTGGTCATCGCCCAAGCACTGGTGTTCAACCACATTCACCTGTGGGGCTACGCCACGCCGATGCCCTATGTCTTCGTGCTCCTCATCCTTCGCCACGGCACCCCGCGGTGGTTGTATGTGGTGGTGGGCTTCGTGACGGGGCTTTGCATCGACGCGGTGAGCACCACGCCCGGCGTGGCGGCGGGTTCGCTCACGCTCACGGGGCTGTGCACGCCCGGTGTGCTGCATTTTTTCGCTCCCGACGACAAACTGGAGGAGCCTTCCTGCCGGGTGCGCGAACGATGACGTGGTCGGGGTTCTTGAAATTTGCCGCCACGCTCTCTTTTGTGACGGTGGCGGGCTTCCACCTGCTGGAAAGCTTCACCTTCTTTCGCCCGGCCGCGCTGCTGCTCAACATCGGCGGTAGCTTCGTGCTCACCCTGGCCTTTGTGGCCACGTTCGAACGGGTGCGCGTGGCTTTCTCCTCGACCGAAACGGCCGCTCGCTGAGGGCTGACGCCCACGGTGCCCCTCCCCTAACCAACACAACGAACTAAACGAACCGGACGCTGAACTGATCGGTCCGCCTTTCCGCCCCGCCGACGCCCTGCGCGCCGCCACCGAGGGTGGATGTGGATGAAAAAAACCGACACCCGCGCGTTGGTGCCGCCGCTGCCCCCCGGCACGGCCGACCGCATCGCGCACACACAGGCCTTCGCGCCACCTCGCTCCGGGAAGTTCGCCGCCGACCGCCCACGGTCGTCCGGCCCGGGATGTTCGTTCCCCACTTCTCCCAGCGACGTACGGTGAGTCGCGGTGCCTTGTTCTGTAGTTCCGCATCGCGCTCACGTCGTCGCTTCCCACAGCGGCGGCCGCTCGCCTACCGACCGCAATGCCCATCGAGCGGCGCCCCTCGGCAGCCGAACGCCCACGCCTTGTTTGGCCACGCCCGCGCGCTGCTTGCCAACGGGTGGCGCACCGGCCCTATCGCTTGCGACCCCCCACGGCCTACCGACCGCGATGCCCATCGAGCGGCGGCACCCTCGGCGGCCGGACGCCCCGCACCTGGCTTGCCAACAGGGTGGCGCACCGGCCCCTATCGCTACCGGTTCCCCCGGCCTACCGACCGCAATGCCCATCGAGCGGCGGCTCCCCTCGGCAGCCGTGACGCCCACGGCGGGTTTTCGCCCCGCCAACGCGGCACCCGCTCCCCATTCGTCCCCACAAGCGGCGCACAAGCGACTGATCAATTCATATAAGTTTCTGTTAAGTCCATCTCAGTTTCTTGCCGCCGCACCCATCGGCCTCCGCTCGCGCGGTCGGCCATCGCTCACAGCGGGCAGCGGGGCGGTTCACTCCTCATATACTTTCCGCTCCACGGCGACGAGGCACTAGGTTTGTTTTTTGTTGTATTAAAGTTGGTCCTTCCTCGCCGCGCTGCCCGCCCCCCTTCAGGCATCGTCCTCCGTGACGCTGCCTCGTCCGCCGCTCGGCGGCCGTTTCCCCACGACCTCCGCCGCGCAGTCCCCGGAATCCCGACTGTGCGGCGGTTGTCCGCATCCATTCACCCCCTTCATTCTCCCCATCGCCCGTGCCCCAAGATTATAGTTTTGAGAAGCGCAAGTTTGTGATCGGCGGCATTGCGCTGTCGGTCGTTGTTGTCTTTGTGCTTCGGCTGTTGGCGCTCCAACTCGCGAGCGACGACTACCGCAAGAGCGCCGACTCGAACGCCTTTCGCAAGGAGATCTTGTACCCCTCGCGCGGGCTGATCACGGACCGCCACGGGAAGTTGCTCGTGTACAACGAACCGTCGTACAACATCCTGGTGACGATGCAAGACCAACACGGCATCGACACGGCCGATTTCTGCCGCACGATGGGCATCACGCGGGAGGAGTACATGCAACGGATGGCGGAAATCAAAGATCCGAAGAAGAATCCGGGCTACTCTCGCAACACGCCTCAGCTGTTTATGAGCCAGATACCTGCCGACGAGTTCTCAGTTTCGCGAAAAGCTGTTTCGCTTCAACGGCTTCACGGCCGAGAAGCGCTCGGTGCGCCGCTACGCCTCGGGCATCGCCGCCCACCTGCTGGGCGATGTGGCCGAGGTGAACCAGGCCGACGTGGACTCCGACGCCTATTATAAGAGCGGCGACTACATCGGTAAGCTCGGTGTGGAGCGGAGCTACGAGAAAGTGCTGCGCGGCGAGAAGGGCATGCGGATTCTGCTGCGCGACGTGCACGGACGCACCAAGGGTCACTACATGGACGGGAAGTATGACACGCAGGCCCAGCCGGGTCGCAACCTCACGCTGGGCATCGACTACGGCACGCAGGAGCTCGCCGAGCGACTGCTGGAGAGCAAATACGGCGCCATCGTGGCCATCGAACCCTCGACGGGCGAAATTCTGGCCGCGAGCCTCGGCGCAACCTACGACCCGCGCGACATGGTGGGGCGCGACCGCGGTAAGACCGCGACCGCCATGATGCGCGACGAGCGGCGCCCGCTGCTCAACCGCGCCATCGCCGGTACCTACCCGCCGGGCTCGACGTTCAAGATCTCGCAAGCCCTGCTGGGACTGCAAGAGGGGTCGATCACGCCGAGTGTGGCCTTCCCCTGCGCCCACGGCTTCAACTACAAAAGGGCTGCACGTGGGCTGCCACGGCCACGCCTCGCCGATCAATCTGGTGCCGGCCATCGGCACGTCGTGCAACTCCTATTTCTGCTGGAACCTGCGCGCCTGCTGAGCAATCGCGGGAAGTACGGTTCGGTGCGAGGCGGCGATGACGCGCTGGAAAGACCAGGTGGTGCACATGGGCTTCGGCTACAAACTGGGCATCGACCTGCCGGGCGAGCGCCGCGGGATGATCCCCAACGCAGCCTACTATGACAAGGCCTACAAACGGTCGTGGAACGCGCTGACGGTGATCTCGATCGGGATCGGACAGGGCGAAGTGACGGCCACTCCGCTGCAAATTGCCAACCTGGCGGCCACAGTGGCCAATCGCGGCCACTACTTCGTGCCGCATGTGGCGCGACGCATTCAGGGCGAACGGCTCGACACGACCTACACCCGCCCGCACCGCACCCTGGTGGCGCGGCGGTGGTACGACTACGCGGTGGCCGGCATGCGCCGCTCGGTGCTGGCCGGCACCTGCCGCGGGGCCGACTTCCCCGGCGGGGAGGTGTGTGGCAAAACGGGCACGGCGCAAAACCGCGGCCACGACCACTCGGCCTTCATGGGCTTCGCGCCGATGAACAAACCGCGCATCGCGGTGTGCGTGTACGTAAAAAAACGGCGGCTTCGGCGCCGACTTCGCCGTGCCCATCGGTTCGCTCATCATGGAACAGTATCTCAACGGCAAACTCTCGGCGGGCTCTCGCGCTCGGGCCGAGTCGTTCCGCCTTCGTCACATCAATTACGGCGACCATGCGCGATAATCAGCTCAATCCCGCCTTTCGCGCCGACGGTTGGGTGCTCCTCATCTTCCTGGCGCTCGTCACCTTCGGCTGGTTCAGCGTGTGCGGCGCGAGCCACCTTCGACCTGCAAAAGCCTTCTCTCCTTCGACACCCGCGCCGGCAAACAGTTGGTGTGGATCGGTTGCGCCTTGGGGCTGGGAGGTATGATCTTGATGTTCGACGACCGCTATTTCGACATGCTGGCCGACCTGTTCTACTGGGCAATGATGGTGCTGCTGCTCGTCACGCCGTTCATCGCCCACGACATCAAGGGTTCGCGCTCTTGGATCTCGCTGGGCCCCGTTTCGTTGCAGCCGGCCGAGTTTGCCAAGTGCGCCACCGCGCTCATGGTGTCTAAGGGTGATCGGGCAATACGGGTTCACGCTCAACCGCCGAAGCAACTTTCTTCGCGCCGCAGGCGTGGTGCTGTTGCCCTTCGTGCTCATCGTGCTGCAGAAAGAAACGGGTTCGGCCTTGGTCTACTTCGCCTTCTTCCTCATGTTCTACCGCGAGGGCATGCCCGGCGGCATCTTGTTTTGCGGCGCCGCGGCGGTGGTCTATTTCGTGGTGGGCATCGGTCAGGGCGAAACGCCGCTGCCGGGCACGACGGCCAGCGTGGGCGAATCGGTGGTGCTGGCGCTGGTGTGGCTCTTCACGGCGGGTCTGCTGCGGGTGTACGTGCCGCGCGAACCGGAACACGCCCACCGCCTGCTCTTCTGGGGCACCGCGCTGCACGTGGTGGCCTACGGCGTCTCGGCCTTCGTGCACCCCTTCGACATCAGCTGGGCGCAATTGGGCGGTTGCATCGTGATGATCGGCTATCTGGGCATGCAGTGGATCGGTCGGCGCGCCAACACCTACCTGCTCATCAGCCTTTTTGCCATCTCGAGCGTGGGTTTCCTCTACACCTCGGACTATGTGCTCAACAACGCCATGAAGGACTATCAGCGCACGCGCATCCGTGTGCTGCTGGGCGTGGAGGAAGACCGCGACGCCTCGTACAACGTGACGCAATCGAAGATCGCGATCGGCTCTGGCGGCCTGTTGGGCAAGGGATTCATGAACGGCACGCAGACGAAACTCGACTATGTGCCGGAGCAAGACACGGACTTCATCTTCTGCACCGTGGGCGAAGAAGAGGGCTTTCTGGGCGCCGCGGGCGTGCTGGTGCTCTTCTTGCTGTTGATCTGGCGGCTCATCGCGCTGGCCGAACGGCAGACATCGACCTTCGGGCGGGTGTTTGGCTACTCGGTCTTGTCGATTTTGCTCTTCCACGTGTTCATCAACATCGGCATGGTGCTGGGCATCGCGCCGGTCATCGGCATCCCGCTGCCGTTCTTCTCCTACGGCGGTTCGTCGCTCTGGGGCTTCACCCTGCTGCTCTTCATCTTCCTGCGCATCGACGCGGGTCGCAAACGATAACCGTGGTGCCCGTCGCCCACGCCCCCCCGACCGCGGGGAGCAGATCGGCGCACAGCCACCCACGCCACCACACAATCACTCGACTATGTCCTCCAATTCCCGTCGCCAAACCCTGTTGCGCAGCCTGCTCTTCGTGTTGCTGCTCGCCGTGGCCCGGCGGCCTCATCTTCTTCCTCAAACGCTCGACCGATGTGCCCCTCACCCCCGAAGGGGCCTCGCCGGTAGGGACAGCACGCGCCACATGGCCGTGCCCGACACCCTCGACAACGCACCCGCCGCCCCCGCCGAAACGCCGGCCGAATCCACCCCCGCGCAAGACGTCAGCCCGCGCCCGAACGCGACCCCGCCGAAGCGGGCTACGACGACGGCTACCTGTGCGGCAACACCGACGGGATGAACAACGACGAGCGCGCCAGCTACGACGAGTCGTCGCAATATCCCACCCCGACGCGCGCCAAAGCTACGCCGCGGCCTACCGCCGAGGCTATGCCGCGGGCTTTGCCGACGGGCGCAAGCAGGCCACCGGCGCCGACCCGCGCAACGACAATGACAACGCGCACGACGGCGACGCCACCCCGACGGCGACCCGCGCACCGCCCCGGTCGGCCCGACGCGACGCCGCGCTCGGCCACGAAACCCACCGCGCCGCGCCCGGACGCACCGCGCCTCGCACCCAAAAACGCCCCCGCCCGTGAACTACCGCGCCCTCATCGCCCGCCACTACCCCACCGATACGCCCCTGCGGCGCTCTTGCTGCTCCACAGTGGGCAGGGTGTGTCGTCGCGCCCTCGACATCGCCCGCCGCCACCCCGAACTCAGGGGCCGATCTCGCCCTGGTGGAAGCCGGCGCCATGCTCCACGACATCGGCATCTACCTCACTTCCGCCCCCGCCATCCACTGCCACGGCACGGCGCCCTACTTGATGCACGGCACGCTCGGCGCCCACTGCTGCGCGCGGAGGGCCACGAAGCCCTGGCCCGCATCTGCGAGCGCCACACCGGCACAGGGGCTCACGGCGGCCGACATCCTTCGGCTCGAACTCCCCTCCCCGCGGTGGATCTGCTGCCCGAAACACCGGAAGAGCGCATCATTTGCTACGCCGACCTGTTCCATTCGAAGAGCCACCCGCTGCGTTTCCTCACCCCCTCGGAGGTGGAGGCGCGCGTGGCCCGCTTCGGCGAGGTGGGGCTCCGCACCTTCCGCCACTGGCGCGCAGAGATGGAGTGAACCGCCCCCGCCGCCCGCAGGCAACGCCGCGAAAAAGCCTCGCTCCCCACCGTCGGCACGCCGAAACACGCACGCCCTCCGCAGGCACCGCCGCGAAATGCTCCGCCCTCCACGGTCGGCACGCCGAAACACGCACGCACGCCGCAGGCAACGCCGCGAAAAGCCCTGCCCCCCGCGGTCGGTACGCCGAAACACGCACGCACGCCGCAGGCAACGCCGCGCACACATATATATATAGTAACTGAAGCCCCGCCGCCCGTCGGCGCGCCTCCCAAGTCCCCACGCCCTGCATCTCCCCGCCCTTCGTCCCCTCGCCGCCCCGCTGGCAGCCCCTGCTCCTCAGGCTACTCACCCTGGCCTGCCACACCGGCGCCCTGCTCACGGGCGGCGGCCACCCCGACACGCCCTCGCTCCCCCTTCGGCCCTCATGGGCGACAGCACCCCCGGCGTGCGCGCCATGGCCGCCCGCTTCGACAGCACCACCGCCGGTCGTCGCGCCGCGGCCGCCCTCGACAGTCTCAACGCCGCCGCGCGTCGCCTCAGCGCCCACCTCGATTCGCTGCGCCGCGCCCATCCCACCGACAGTCTCGACGCGCGCATCGCCGCCGACTCCCTGGCCTTGGCACAAAACGCCCACCTGCGCCAAGCCGATTCCGCGGCGCTGGCCGACACCACGCGCCGACACGCCGACACCCTGCGGGTGCGCAAAGCCGGCATCGACTCGCCCGTGCAATACGCGGCCAAAGACAGCCTCGTCTACGATGCCCACAGCGGACTGGCCTACCTCTACGGCGACGCCAGCGTGAAATACCAGAACATGGGCCTGAAAGCCGATTTCATCACCCTGAACATGGACTCCTCGCTGGTGCGCGCCACCGGCGTGCCCGACAGCACCGGCCAAGCCCAGGGACAACCCGTCTACACCCAAGGGAGCGAGAAATACGAAAGCCGCGAAATGGCCTTCAACTTCAAGACCAAAAAGGGCTTCATCAACGACGTGAAAACCACCCAAGGCACGGGTCTGCTCTGCAGCGTGGACGCCAAACGCACGGGCGACGGCAACTCTACCTCAAAACGCCCAATACACCACCTGCGACGCCCCCACCCCCACTTCTACCTCCAACTACGCGCGCCAAAGTCACGCCCGGCAAAGAAACCTTCTTCGGCCCGGCCTATCTCGTGGTGGCCGATGTGCCCTTGCCCGTGGCCATCCCTACGGCTTCTTCCCGGTCAACAAGAAATACTCCTCAGGGCCTGATCATGCCCACCTACGGCGACGAGACCGCCCGCGGCTTCTACCTGCGCGACGGCGGCTACTATTTCGCCCTCTCCGACCGCATGGACCTCAAACTCCTGGGCGAAATCTACACCCGCGGCTCGTGGGGTCTCTCGGCCGAGAGCAACTACGCGCGCCGCTACGGCTATCGCGGCAATGTCTTCCTCTCCTACCTCACCACCGTGAACGGCGACAAGAACATGCCCGACTACACCAAGCAAACCTCCCTCAAAAGTGCAGTGGAGCCACAGCTCCGATCCGAAAGCCAACCCCAACACCTCCTTCTCGGCCCGCGTGAATTTCGCCACGCAAAACTACGAACGCTCCAATCTCGCCTCCCTCTACACGCCGCTGGCCTACACCCAGAGCACCCGCGCCTCGTCGGTGAGCTTCAGCCACAGCGTTCCCTCGCTCGGCCTGTCGCTTTCGGCCTCGGCCAACGTGTCGCAAGACATGCGCAACGCCTCCCTCTCCGTCTCCCTGCCCGACGTTTCGCTCTCCGTGGCCCGCTTCTATCCGCTGCGCCGCAGCAAAGCCGTGGGCAAGGAGCGCTGGTATGAGAAAATCGCCCTCTCCTACACCGGGCAGATGACCAATTCGCTCTCTTCCTCCGAGTCGCAATTCTTCCACACCCCGCTGCTCAAATGGCGCAACGGCATGCAGCACCGCATCCCCGTCGAAGCCACCTTCCAACTCTTCAAGTACATCAACATCTCGCCCTCGTTCAACCTCAGCGGCCGCACCTGCTTCTCGCGGCAGCGCAAAACCTGGAACACCGCCGCGGGCAGCGAGCGCACCGACACGGTCTACGGGTTCTACAACCTCTTCGATTGGAACGTAGCCCTCTCGGCCAACACCACCCTCTACGGATTCTACAAGCCCGTGCGCCTGCTCTTCGGCGATCGCGTGCAGGCCTTCCGCCACGTCTTCAAGCCCGCCGTGAGCTTCTCCTTCGCCCCGGACTTCACCGACGAGAGTCGCGGCTTCACCACCCACTACGTCCGCACCAACCCCGACGGCACCGTCTCCACCGTGAGCTATTCGCCCTACGCCATCGGGGCCTTCGGCTACCCCAACGCCACCCGACAGGGAACGCTCAACTTCTCCGTCTCCAACAACCTGGAAATGAAAATCAAATCGGACGCCGACACCTCGGGCTTCCGCAAAATCTCGCTCATCGACGAACTTTCGGCCTCCCTCTCCTACAACCTCGCCGCCAAAAAGTCCGCCCCTGGTCCGACCTCACCACCAACCTCCGCCTGCGACTCACCAAGAGCTACACCTTCTCCCTCGCCGCACAGTGGGCCACCTACGCCTATGAGTTCGACAACAAGGGCAACGTCGTCGTGGGCAACCGCACCGAGTGGAGCTACGGCCGCTTCGGTCGCTTCCAAGGCATGAGCCAAAACCTCTCCTACACCCTCAACGGCCAGAAACTCCTCACCCTCTTCGGCCTGCTCACGGGCCACGGCTGGGACAAACTCCTCCATCCCGACCGCGACACCGATGCCGCCACACAGCCCCACGGCAAGCTCAACCCCGACGACGAAGCCGACGAAGCCGACGAGCAGGGCGACCCGCAAGACGACGCCAACATCGACCCCATGCTCCGACGCAAACCCAAAAAGGAGCAGAAGGCCAAAGCCCGCGTCGACGAAGACGGCTATCTCCTCTTTGCCCTGCCCTGGAACCTCACCTTCTCCTACGGCATCTCCATGGCCGAAGACCGCTCCAAGCCCATCCACCGCGCCAACATGCGCTACCCCTACAGCTTCACCCAAACCCTCAACTGTTCGGGCAACATCACCCTCTCCAAAGGCTGGAACATCAACTTCACCTCGGGCTACGACTTCACGCGCCACGCCATCTCGATGACCACGGCCGCCCTCTCCCGCGACCTCCACTGCTTCCAAATGACGTGCAACGTGGTGCTCTACCCCTACTCCTCGTTCAATTTCTCCATCCCGCGCCAAAGCCTCCGAACTCGCCGACGCCCTGCGCTACGAAAAGCGCTCGGCCTATTCGTCGAACATCGACTGGTATTGACCGCCGCCCCCGCGCCGCTGCACGGCTCCGCGCGCTCACTCCCCAACTGCCGCACCCGCAAGACCCGCACGCCACCCTTTCGCCGCCTCCCGCGCCCAAGCCCTCAGCACAGCCCGTCTCGCCCATCCTACACTCCATCCACCCTTAAAACCCTTCACACCATGCGCACCCTCCTCCTCGCCGCCGTCGCCCTCCTCGGGCTCGCCGCACCCGTCGCCCCTCACCTCGTGCGACAACGACACCCCCAACCAGGTCCACCAGCTCAACTTCATCCCCATCCAGTCGGGCGGTCGGATCTGCTACGCCGACCAGTCGACCGACACCGTCGGCCTGCAAAAGCACCGACTCGTGGACCCCTCGCCGTCGCCACGCCCCCAAAAGCACCCCCGCCTGGCTCACCGCCTCCCCGAATCGGGTCGTGTCGAAGCCAACCACTTCGTCACCCAGCCCCCTCGCCCTGCGCTTCAGCCCTCAACACCACCGGCGCCGTGCGCACCGCCCGCCTCAACGTCACCGCCGCAGCCGGCACGACCCGCACCATCGGCCTGCCCGTGGTGCAACTCCCCTGGCTCGACATCCGCCGCCCCGCCCCCACCATGCGCGTCCCGCCGCCGAGACCGACACCCCCGCGTCGGCTCCTCGAGCCCAGCGGCTCCAGTTCCCTGACGCCACCCCCGTCTTCATCGAGCCCTCCCCTACAAGGCCGGCACCGTGGTTTTGCGGCTTCGTGCTCTACGACACGGCCGATCCCGCCCACCACAGCCTCACCTCCGACGCCTCCTGGCTCACCCTCTCCGCCGCCGATGCCACCCCCGCCGCCGGCCACCGCGAAGTGACCCTCACCTTCACCGAAAACCCCGACCACGCCCCCGCACCGCCCGTCTCGCCCTCACCTCGGGCGGCGTCACCACCCTACATCACCTGCACCCAGGCCGCCAAACCCTGATACCCCAACGCCCCCGCGGCTCAACGCCGCACCGCGTAGGCGCGCTCGCCCACCGGCTCGTGGGCGGTAGGGATCGCACGCCCCACCGCCCACGCACGCCCCGGCGCGCCGAGCGCCACCCGCGGCTCCTCATCCCATCATCCCCCACTCCCTCCTCCCATGCACCGCCTGCTCCTCCTCCCCACCCTCATCGCCCTCCTGCTCCTGGGCAGCTGCAACAGCGAAAGCGAAACCAACCACCACCGCCTCGCCCTCAGCCCCCACCCGCCACGGCGAAATCCGCTGGTATGCCGACCAAACCACCGACACCCTCCGCCTCATCAGCACCGACTCCTGGCGCTCGACCTCGCCTATCGCACCCCCGCCGACAGCACCCGCCTGCTCTTCGCCCCGCGCCGCTTCGACCTCCCCGCCGCCACCACTGCCGAGCAAACCCTGCCCCTCGTCGTGCGCCTCGCCCCAACACCCTCAGGGCGCACCCTCGCCGGCACCCTCACCCCTCACCGCCGCTACCCCCAGTACTGCGCCCCATCGAGGTGCGCTTCTTCCAGTTCCCGCACCACGACGTGGACTATCCCTCCGCCCAATACGACGACGCCACAGAGCACCGTCTTCGTCGAAAACTACCGCGCGGCCGACACCATCGCCTACCTGCGTTTCACGCTCTACGACCGCGACACCCCCACCCACAGCCTCACCTCCGACGCCTCCTGGCTCATCGTGCCCGACTCCCTCACTTTTAGCCCGGTCCGGGGCGGCACCAGTGAAGCTCGCCATGCGGCCCAACCTGCACCTTGCCACCCGCACCGCCCACCTCACCCCTCACCGCCGGCAGCATCACCACCCGCATCGCCTACACCCAACGCGGCGCCACCACCGGCAGCCCCGCCCCTCCGGCAAGTAGAGCCCGCCCCACACGCCCGGCACCTTCCTGTCCACGCCCCGTGCCCCATCGGCGGTGAACGCCCAAGGCCTCACCCGAAAACCTGCCCGCCTGTGCCCCATGTGCCCGCTCGCACGGCGGTGAACGCCCCGCACGGCACCCAGCGCCCCGCACGGCCGCAATTCGCCCGTGCCCGCTCGCGCCCGCCTTCCGCTCCACGCGAAAACTCCCCGCGCCCCCGGCGCAAAACCCCGAATCTTCACGCCACAGCCCCCGAGTTATGCTCCTGCTCCCCTCCTTTTCTCCGCCGCCCTCGCCGCCGCACCCGGTGCCCCCACGCGCCACGACACCCCCGTTTCGCCACGGCCGCCGCAATCCCCGCCCGCGTCGACTCCCTCGCCCTGTCCAAGGCCGATCCCGCCCTCCACAGTCTCCTCCTCGCCGACGCCCCTGCACCCCTCCGTGCCGGCGCCGACCCCGCAGCCGACACGCTCCGCACCGCCGTCTACGTGGAGACCCTCGTGCCCGCCGACCGCCTCGCCGCCGACTACCCGCGGCACAACCCCGCGTCCTCTCCGAAGGCCTCCTCGCCCTCACGGCCGACGCCGCCACGCTGCGCCGCCTCGCTGCCGACCCTCGTGTGCAGAGCCTCACGCCCCGCCGCACCTTCGCCCCGCTGCTCGACAAAGCCCGCCGCGCCGCCGACGTCGACCGCGTGCAAGCCGGCACCCAACTCGATTCGCCCTTCGACGGCCGCGGCGTCATCGTGGCCATCATCGACCGCAGTTTCGAATATCGCCACCCGCCTTCCTCGACCGGGAGGGCCGCAGCCGCATCATCGCCCTCTGGGACCGCAGCGGCTACACCCCCACACGCGACGGTTCGCTGCCGGTCGACAGCACCACCATCGTCGACGGCACCGACCACGTCGATTTGCAAGGCGGTGGCCACGGCACGCACGTGGCGGCCATCGCCGCCGGCAGCGAAGTGGGCAACCACTTCCACGGCGTCGCCCCCGGCGCCTCGCTCCTCCTCATCCCCTCCACCTTCGAGGGCGCCGAGGTGATCGAAGACGTGCGCTTCATCAGCAGTTTCGCCCGCCGGCGCCACATGCCCTGGGTCACCAACCTGAGCTTCGGCTCGCAAATCGGTCCGCACGACGGCACCACGCCCTACGATCGCACCCTCTCCGCCCTCACCGGCCCCGGGGGCATCATCGTCGCCGCCATGGGCAATGAGGGCATCGACGACCTCCACGTGGGCGCCACCCTCCAACCCGGACAGACGCGCTACGTGCGTTTCACCCGCACCAAAACCGGCGAAGACGGCGTCTATCCCGATGCCGAACTCGCCCTCTGGGGGCAAACGCCCGACCGCGCCGTGCGCTTCAAACTCCGCCCCTACGTCCTCACGCAGGGGCAAACTCATGCCCATGGACGCCGCCTTCTGGCAACGCTGCGCCGACATCCGCTCGAGGGGCCGACCGCCACAACCTCAAAGAGCACTGGAGTGTGCGCCTGCACGTGAACCGCGTGCGCGTCGACCTCAACGATCCCGCCGCCGAAGTGGTCTTTGCCATCAGCCTCCCCGCCTCGGTGCGGAGCGAACGCACCTTCCACTTCTGGTGTGAGCGCCACCAAGGTCGCTTCTCGCCCACCGCCGTGCCCGGCCACGCCGACGAGCACCTCGCCCCCCACCGCCGACTACCTCGTGGGCGAAGGCGCCGCCACCATTCCCTCGGCCATAGCCGTGGGTGAGTTTCACTTCGCGCAGGACTACCCCTGATGCCCCTCCACCCCACGCCCCGCGGCAACCGCCCCAACGTGGTGCTCAACGGCATCGACCAGGTGGGTTTGCGCAGCTACTTCTCGTCCAACGGCCCGGGCCTCGACACCATCCGCTTGCGCCCCACCGTCTTGGCCCCCGGCAGCATGGTGTGCAGCGCGCTCAATGCCCTCGCACCGGGCTTCAACCCCGAGTCCAAAAACCACCTTCGTCGCCGATGTGCTCCGCCGCGGTGACCGCACCTACTATTATGGCGCGATGCAAGGCACCTCGATGGCCTCGCCCTTCGTGGCAGGCTGCGTGGCGCTGTGGTTGCAGGCCAGCCCCACCCTCACGCCGGCCGACATCACCGACATCATCCGCCAGAGTGCCCGCCGCCCCTCCGTGATGCAAAAAGCCGAGTGGACACCGCTCTACGGCTACGGCCGCATCGATGCCTACAAGGGCCTGCTGCTTGCGCTCAAACACGCGGCCACCACGGGCATCGCGCGCCCCGGCCACTCGGCAGCGCCCGTTTCGCTCAGCCTGAGCCCCGAGGCCTGGCGCATCCTCTTCAACGCCCCCGAGTCGCAAGCCGTGGTCACGGTCTCTGCGCTCGACGGCCGCACGCTCTTCAGCCGCACGCTCTCGCGCCCCGCGCAGGGTAGCGAAGTCGTCATCACGCCGGCCGACCTCCCTCCGCCGCCCCTGGGCATCCTCCTGCTGCGCATCGTCACGCCGGGCGCTGTCGTCACCCGCAAACTCGTGAACCCCGCCCGCTGACGCCCGCGTTTTCCACGAACGCCCTCGATGATCCGCTGACGGCCTGGCGAAAAGCACCGCACCGCCTTGGTTTTCAAACGAATGCCTCGGCCGCAGCATCGCCGACGCCCTCGTTTTTCCGCTGACGGCCTGGCGAAAAAGCACCGCACCGCCTTGGTTTTCAAGCGAATGCCTCGGCAAAAAGCACTGCACCGTCCCACCCTTTCTCACCGCCTCACCCCATGTCCCGACTCCTCCTCCCGATCCTCGCCCTCCTGCTCCTCGTCGGTTGCGACGCCGTGGAGCGCCCCGACCGCTGGCGCGAAGACCCCGCCCCCATCGTGCCGCGGCGCAACGTGCTGCTCGTCGACTTCACCGGCCAACGGTGCAGCAACTGCCCCGCCGCCGCCGACCTCCTGCACAGCCTCACCGCCGGCCCCGCCGGCGCCCGCATCATCGCGGTCTCCGTCCACGGCGGTGCGCTCGCCCTCTCCACCGATGCCTCGCCCCTGCGGACTCGCCGGCCCTCGATGCCCGTCGCCTCACCGACGAAGCCCGTGTCAGTTCCTGGCCCCAAGGCACGGTCGACCGCCCCGTCGGGGGCACACTGCTGCGCCCCTCCGCCTGGAATGCCGCCCTCGCCGAGCGTCTCGCCCTCGCGGCCGACGCCGATGCAGCGGCCCAGCAGTCGCTCGTGGCCGATGCCCACGTGGCGCTCGCCACGCGCACCTCTCCCTACACCCTCCGCCCCGCCACCTCACCGACGCCGCAGGACAGCCCGATGCCGAAACGTATCTCCACCTTTGGTTGGTCGAAGACAGCATCACGGCCCCGCAAACGTTGGCCGACGGCACGGAACGCGCCGACTACCTCCACCGCCACGTGCTGCGCCTCGATCTCACCGGCCCCGCCGCCCACCGTCTGGCGGCGCCCCGCCCGGGCAGCTCGGCTCCCGGCCATGACGCGCCCCGCCGCCACCCCGCCGACCGATGCACTCCCCGTTCGGCCGACACCCGATCCGCGGCGAGCATATAACTCCGCCCCGTCGGCAGCAACTCCCTCCCTGCCTCCGTCGGCAGCAGCGCGGCGGCAACCCACCTCGCCCGAAGTCCCGGAGCCGTGGCCGGTGCCGATCCCTACCGCGTGCACGGTGAAATCAAAGCTCCCCGTCGGTCTCGGTTTGTCGGCACGTTTCGCCACCACCACGCGCTTCAATCTCCGCCGCCTCACGCTCGTGGCCTTCCTCACCCGCGGTGTCCACGGCCCCGTGGGCGCCGTCGCCGCCACCCGCGTCGAAGTCCGCTGATCCCCGCCCTCCGTCGGCACGCACCGGCCCACTTCCCGCGCCCAACCCGAGCATTCGAAATCTCCCCGCGGGCTCATCGGCACGCACCCGCCCACTTCCCGCACCCAACCCGAGCAACCGACCCCCACCGCGGGCTTGTCGGCACGCACGTCCCTCCGTCGGCACGCACGCTCACCGTTTGTAAAATCATTTCGCCCAACCCCACCCATGATTCTCCGCCATTTCCGCATTTTCGCCCACTCGTCCGCCCCACGCCCCGCACGAGCCCGTGTTCCGCCCCCACAGCGGCGTCCAAGCCCCCGCCCGTCTTCGCACCGCCCGCCGCATCGGTCTCCTCCTCGCCCTGCTCTTCGCCCTCATGCTCGGTAGCGTGCCCGCCGATGCCCGACTGGTGTTGCGGCGCGCCGACAGTTTGCTCTCCCCTCTCGACACCGTGCGCCTCAGTGTCGTGGCCCAGCGCACCGAATACCCCTCCGACGATCCCGCCGACCCCCGCCCGTTTGTCGTCATCGACTTCTCCTACCCCGACCTCTCGGCCTACACCGTGGGCACCGACGGCTCCGCGCTCACCGCGCCCCTCGATTTCAGCGCCACGGTCGAGAACCGCGCCGACATCGCCCTCCGCTGGTGCGGCCTCACCCACGAGTGCACGCTCCTCTCCGCGCGCGGCGAGGCGAAACGCGGCGTGCGCGTCTCACCCCGACGTGCCGCGCCTTCCCCTCGAACTCGAGGCCACTTCGCCGACAGCACCTATGGCCACGCCGTGGCGCTCCTCACGCTCACCCCCACTCCCGCCGCCTCCACCCGCACAGTGAGCGCCGACGGCCCCACGCGCTACGTGATTCGCTTCACCCTACGCCGCGCCCTCGGCCCCTGCCCCCGCATCGCCGCCCCCTCGCGCCGACCACGCCCTCTACGATCTCGCCGGTCGCCGCGTCGTGCGCCCCTTCCCGGCCACATCTACCTCCGCGCCGGCCGCAAATTCGTCGCGGAGTGACCTATCATGTAGCCCGAAATCACCGATCGGGTACATGAGAACCTATCATGTACCCAAAATCGCCAAATCGGGTACATGAGAAACCCTATCATGTACCCAAAATCGCCAAAACGGGTACTGCAGAACCTTATCATGTACCCGAAAACGCCAAATCGGGTACATGACAAGCCCGCCCCCAAGCCCAATGACACTATGGAAAGACTCAAAATCTCCACCTCCGTCGGACTTTTCCGCGTGCCCACCGACGATATTGCCTACATCGAGGCCTCCGGCAACTACTGCGACGTGCATCTCTTCAACGGCGAATCCGTGACCATGACGTTTCAGTTGCACTACTTCGCCGAAGTCCTCGGCATGCTGCAACAAAACTTCTTCATTCGCGTGGGGAAAAGCCTGATCGTGAACAAAAATTTCGTTTACGCCATCAACGTCACCAATCAAGAGCTGAAACTCATGGACTATCGCGCCCACCGCAGTTTCAGACTCAAAGCTTCGAAGGAAGCCCTCAAGGAATTGAAGAGCGTTTTGGAACTCGAACACAAATGACCATGGAACACACCGAAGACAACCCCCTCCAAGAGCAGCCCCTCTTCACGATCGAGCACGAAACCGACGACCCCACCGCAGAAGCCGTGGGCGAAGCCCCCATCATCACCATCGAGCGCTACAATGTGGAGGACGAACGGCAGCTCCCCCCCGCGGTGAAAAAGCGCAGCGCCCTCCGAACGTGGAGCCTCCGCCTCCTGTGGTTCGTAAGCGCCGCCGTGCTCCTCGTCGGCCTCTACGCCGCCACGCGCCTATACAACTATTATTATAACCTCGGCGTGAGCATCTCCGTCTCGCCCACGGACAACCTCCGCAAACTCGACCACATGCGCGTGGAAAACGGCCCCTCGGAAGTGCTACTCAAGCGCGACTCCGTGCTCGGCGTGGCGATCGACATCTACGAGTGGCACAACGTCAAGGCCGAACTCACCCTCGCCGAGCCCGACACCGCCGACCACAACGTGCTCCTCTACACCCGCACCGCCGACTACACCGCCACCGGCGAATACATCGGCTCGTTGGTCGTAGACGGCGAGGAGAAGCAGAGCGACGTTTCACGACTCGGCTACTGCGCCCTCAAAAACGGGCACGCCGTCATCGGCATCTCGCGCTTCGACGACCTCCGGCGCGCCATGGTCGACGCCGACGGCTCCTACTTCCGCCAGTTTGTCCTCGTTTCCGACGGCCAACTCCCCCGCGCTTCACCCTCCACGGCAAAGTGGAGCGCAAAGCCCTCGTTCGCACCGCCGACGACCGCCTTTGCGTCGTCGCCACGCGCCACCCCGAAACCCTTTGGAGCTTTGCCGACGCCTTGCGCGAATACGGCTACGTCGATGCCATCTATCTCACCGGCGGTAACCAAAGCGGCTTCTACCGCGCCCCCGCCGGCACGCCCTATTTCACCGAAGAAGCCGCCCGCTATCGTACTGACAAGCACCACGGCGTCGCGCCCTGGCTCGTGCTCCGCAAACGATAAGCCCCAACGCCACCCGAAAGCGGCCACAGGCGCACCGACAAGCCCGAAAGCGCCGCCCGAAATCACCACAAAGGTTCATCCGACTGCCCCCTCACGCGTCGGATGAACCCTTTTTTTATCCCTCGGCCACAGAAGTGCTCACCCATCTCGCCCAAAACCCTCACGCACTGCCCACACAACCAAAACACCACCGCCGCGCCCCGAAAGCGCTCCCCTTCTCCCTCCTCGAAACACCACAAAATCACCCATTTGCGCGGACTCCGAAAGCGGCGAGCGACAATTCATACAGCAAACCCGCCATTTCATACAACGCCCCTCGGAAAGTTTTGCCCCTCACCGGCGCCTGCCTACCTTTGCATTGTCATCAAGACAGCAACGAAATACAAATCAAAAAATAGAAGACAATGAAAAAAGCAATTTTCGCGCTGATGATGGTTGCAGCAACCTCCACCGCAAGTTTCGCAAAGGTCAACAACACGCAGGCAAAAGCCGTGGTCAAAGAAGTGGCACAAGCCGTCAAAGACGCACCCGCCGGCACCACCTACGGCGTGGCCGAGGCCAACAAGCAGCACATCGTGTTCAACACCCCCTTCGGGCGAATCACCGTCAACAAAAACGACGACGGCTCCTACTCCTGCATGGGCATGAACGCCAAACTCCTCTCCGCCAAAAACCGCGTCTACAAGATCCAAACCTCCCTCGGCACCTTCAGCGTCAACACACGCAAGGGCACCGTCACCAAGCACTAAGCCTTATCCCTAACCCGCAACACTCGAAACCATGAAGAAGCTCTTTCTCCTCTTCGCCCTCCTCGTCTCGGCCGTGCAACTGAGTTTTGCCGACTCCGCCCTCACCTCCACCGAGTTCTACAAGGCCTATCTCGACGTCCCCATCGTCAAAGCCGCCGCCGAGCGCCCCCACCACCTCTCCGAAGCGGCCAAGGCCTACCTCTTCAATGAGGCGAATCCCCTCGATGTCAAGCTCGCCCTGATCAACGCCGTGGGTGCAAACCCCGATGGCCTCGCCACCTACGGCGAATACATCGAGTATTGCATCCAACACTTCCCCAAAAAGAAGTACGGCATCGCCCCGAACAAGCGCGTCACGATCCAGGACATCTACAAAAACGCATCGTGCGAACAAATGGCCGCGCTGGTCTATCTCTATGCCATGAACTACTACAGCGACACGGAGTCCGTCTACGGTCTAATGGAAAATGCCATGCAAACCCCGCTCACGAACAAACAATCGTTCATGCTCCCCATGGGCCTGGTCGTCGCCCATACCGCTTCGGCGATGAACGACTTGGGTAACATCTATCCCGCCATAAACTACTACGTCAACAGCCCCGAAATCAAAGACATGCGCCCCAAAGCCATCGAAATCGTGATGGCCTACGCCAACCGATACAAGTCATACGCCAACAAACAGTAGTCCCCACCTGTTAACCTTCCCCTTTTCCTACCGAAAACCACCACCGTGCCGTAGCCCGCCGCCCCTCTCCGACCATCGTCCACACGACAATGCCCCGACGAGCCGCAGCCCCGCGACACAACCGAAGCACAAGGGCGCTTGACGCCCCAACCCCATGCTCGGATTTCGTCAGACATCCGTCCATGTTTTCTATTTTTTTGGTTCATCCGATTGCACCTTCCGCGTCGGATGAACCTTTTTCTTTCCCCTCCGCCCATCGCACACCTCCTCACGCCCCACCGCGACCCCAACCCCTCACGCGCCAACTCAAAACACCAAAAACACCGACCCCAACCGCCCAAAAACGCCGCCCGACATCGCCCGCAGGGAACACCGACAAGCACCACAAAATCACCCATTTGCGCGGAGTCCGCAAACGATAAGCCACAACTCATACAGCAAACCCACCATTTCATACAACGCCCTCCAAAAGTTTTTGCCCCGCCGTGCCCTGCGCTTACTTTTTGCATTGTCATCAAGACAGCAACGAAATACAAATCAAAAAATAGAAGACAATGAAAAAAGTAATGTTCGCGCTGATGATGGTTGCAGCAACCTCCACCGCAAAGTTTCGCAAAAGGTCAACAACACGCAGGCAAAAGCCGTGGTCAAAGAAGTGGCACAAGCCGTCAAAGACGCACCCGCCGGCACCACCTACGGCGTAGCCGAGGCCAACAAGCAACACATCGTGTTCAACACCCCCTTCGGCCGCATCACCGTCAACAAAAACAACGACGGCTCCTACTCCTGCATGGGTATGAACGCCAAACTCCTCTCCGCCAAAAACCGCGTCTACAAGATCCAAACCTCCCTCGGCACCTTCAGCGTCAACACACGCAAGGGCACCGTCACCAAGCACTAAACCCACGTCAAAAACCCAACACTCGAAACCATGAAAAAGCTCTTTCTCCTCTTCGCCCTCCTCTTCTCGGCCGTGCAACTGAGTTTTGCCGACTCCGCCCTCACCTCCACCGAGTTCTACAAGGCCTATCTCGACATGCCCATCGTCAAAGCCGCCGCCGATCAGCCCAACGTCCTCTCCGAAGAGGCCAAGGCCTATCTCTTCGATGAGGCGACCCCCTCGATGTCAAGCTGGCGCTCATCAACGCCGTGGGCTGGGAGTTCGAAGGCCTCACCGCCTACAAGGACTACCTCAACTATTGCATCCAGCACTTCCCCAAAAGCAAGTACGGCATCACCCCCGGCAAGCGCGTCACAATCCAGGACATCTACAAAAACGCATCGTGCGAACAAATGGCCACGCTGGTCTATCTCTATGCCATGAACTACTATAGCGACACGGAGTCCGTCTACGGTCTAATGGAAAATGCCATGCAAACCCCGCTCACGAACAAACAATCGTTCATGCTCCCCATGGGCTTGGTCGTCGCCCATACCGCTTCGGCGATGAACGACTTGGGTAACATCTATCCGGCCTTAAACTACTACGTCAACAGCCCCGAAAACAAAGACATGCGCCCCAAAGCCATCGAAATCGTGATGGCCTACGCCAACCGATACAAGTCATACGCCAACAAACAGTAGTCCCAACCTGTTAACCTTCCCCTTTTCCTACCGAAAAACCACCACCTTGCCGTCGCTCGCCGCCGTTCTTCGGCCATTGTCCACACGACGATGCCCCGACGAGCCGCCGTCTCACGACACAACCGAAGCACAAGGGCGCTTGACGCCCCAACCCCATGCTCGGATTTCGTCAGACATCCGTCCATGTTTTCTATTTTTGGTTCATCCGATTGCACCTTCCGCGTCGGATGAACCTTTTTTTCATTTCCCCCTCCGCACCGCGTGCCTATTCCCTGCCCACCACGTGCCCGAAAGCAATCACCCCCGAACACGACCGCCGAAATCATCACCCGAAACCGCCCACATTCTCCCTCCTCGAAACCCCACAAAATCACCCATTTGTGCGGCCGGAGAAAGCAGCGAGCGTCAATTCATACAGCAAATCCGCCATTTCATACAACGCCCCCCGGAAAGTTTTGCCCCTCACCGGCGCCTGCCTACCTTTGCATTGTCATCAAGACAGCAACGAAATACAAATCAAAAAATAGAAGACAATGAAAAAAGTAATGTTCGCGCTGATGATGGTTGCAGCAACCTCCACCGCAAGTTTCGCAAAGGTCAACAACACGCAGGCAAAAGCCGTGGTCAAAGAAGTGGCACAAGCCGTCAAAGACGCACCCGCCGGCACCACCTACGGCGTAGTCGAGGCCAACAAGCAGCACATCGTGCTCAACACCCCCTTCGGCCGCATCACCGTCAACAAAAACGACGACGGCTCCTACTCCTGCATGGGCATGAACGCCAAACTCCTCTCCGCCAAAAACCGCGTCTACAAGATCCAAACCTCCCTCGGCACCTTCAGCGTCAACGCACGCAAGGGCACCGTCACCAAGCACTAAACCTTATCCCTAACCCGCAACACCCGAAACCATGAAGAAGCTCTTTCTCCTCTTCGCCCTCCTCATCTCGGCCGTGCAACTGAGTTTTGCCGACTCCGCCCTCACCGACACCGAGTTCTACAAAGCCTATCTCGACGTGCCCATCGTCAAAGCCGCGGCCGATCAGCCCAACGTCCTCTCCGAAGAGGCCAAGGCCTACCTCTTCGATGAGGCAAATCCCCTCGATGTCAAGCTGGCGCTCATCAACGCCGTGGGCTGGAAGTTCGAAGGCCTCACCACTACAAGGACTACCTCAACTATTGCATCCAGCACTTCCCCAAAAGCAAGTACGGCATCGCCCCCGGCAAGCGCGTCACGCAGCAAGACGTTTTCAAACACGCCTCGCCCGAACAGAAGGCCGTGCTCGTCTACCTCAGTGCGATGAGCAATTACTTCAACACCGCCGCGATGAGCAAAATGGTGCGCATGGCCATGACCACACCGCGCACCGACAAACAATCGTTCATGCTCGCCATCGGACTGGTCAAGGCGCAAATCGCTTCGGACGGTGACTGGGCAAGAGATCTATCCCACCGTATATGACTGCGTCAACAAGCCTCGCATCAAAGACATGCGCCCCGAAGCCATCGACATCGTGATGGAATACATCAACGAATACGAAGAATACACCCACAAATAGTCATCCCAACCCGTTAACCTTTCCCCTTTTCCGACCCTGAATCTACCACGGAACTCCACTTCCGCACCGTCCGACAGCGGTTGGCCGCGGCCGCGCAACGAAAACCGCCCCCCTCCTCCGCCCACGCGGAGAGCGGCACCCACTCACCGACGAGCTGAGGGCAAGTTTTCGACGGATTTCCGCCCCATGATCCCCTTTTTCGGTGCATCCCGCAGCGCGTGTGCTGTCGGATGCACCTTTTTCGTCGCCCCGCGCCCGACGCGACGCGAGCACAAGCCCACCGCCGACCACCCTCCCCCAAAAAGCCCAAGAAAAAAACGCCGAAACGATGACCGAAATCGACCAACGTCCGCGGCTAAAATCTCCCAAAATCCACCCCGATTCTCGCCCACACCCGCTCCGCTGTCCCCCGCCAAAACCCCACAACTTGCGCACCCGGCGCGAAAAAAACGGCCTACTTTTTGGGCCAATCCCAAAAATAAAATCATAACTTTGTGGCAAGCCCGCCCATTTCCCCCGTGCGAAATGGCCCCTGGCCGCGCCGCCGCGAAAGCACCGGCGCACCCACACCCTCAAACTCGTTTATCTCAGCAAAGCCACTATATGAAGTTCGCCATCTCCAGCAGCATCCTCTCGCAGCGCCTCCAGACCCTCGGTCGCGTCATCGCTTCGAAAAACAGCATGCCCATCCTGGACAATTTCCTCTTCCAAGTCCACGACACCACCTCGAGCTCACCGCCTCCGACAGCGAGCTCACCCTCCACACCACCCTCGAACTCATCGAGAGCGACGGCCCGATCGACTTCACGGTCAACGCCAAAACCATCCAGGACGCCATCAAGAAATCCCCGAACAGCCCCTCGAATTCACCGTCGACCCCTGACAATCTCGACATCACCGTCACCTACCAAAACGGGCACTACAACCTCGTGGGACAAAACGCACAGGAATATCCCTCACCCCCGACCTCGAAGGCGACATCTCGACCCTGGGCGCCGACGCCGCGCGCCTCTTCTCAGGCATCAACCGCGCGTCTTCGCCGCCGCCGACGATCCCTCCGCCCCGTGATGAACGGCGTGTTCTTCGACTTCAACACCGACGGCCTCGCCGTGGTGGCTTCCGACGGCCGCAAACTCTCCTGCACCCGCCTGCTCGATGTCACCACCGACACCCCCGCCTCCTTCATCCTGCACAAGAAACCGGCCAACATCGTGCGCAACATCCTGCAGAAAGAAGTGGGCGACGTCACCATTCGCTTCAACGGTCGCAACGCCGTCATCGCTTCTGAGTGCTACGACCTCTCCTGCCGCTTGATCGAGGGCAAGTTCCCCAACTACAACAGCGTCATTCCCCAAGGACAACCCCAACCTCGTCACGCTCAACCGCACCGCGATGATCGCCGCCCTGCGCCGCGTGCTCATCTTCTCCAACGCCGGCAGCCCCCTCGTCAAGCTCCACATCGAAGCCGGACGCCTCGTCCTCTCCACCCGCGACGCCGACTACGGACGCTCCGGCGAAGAAGCCCTCGCCTGCCAATATGAAGGCCAGCCCATGAACATCGGTTTCAAAGGCACCCTGCTCATGGAACTGCTCAACAACCTCGAGGGCGAAGAGATCGTCGTGCAGCTCGCCGACCCCTCGCGCGCCGGCATCATCGTGCCCGCCGAACAGCAGGACAACGAGCATGTGCTCATGCTCCTCATGCCCATGATGCTCAACGACTAAGCCTCTCCCTGCGCGCCACACCGTGTGCCCTCTCGGCGCACCCTCCCGGCGGCCGCAAGCCCCCGCGCGCGCGCACACACCCCACTTCCACCCCACGTCGGCCTCCGGGACTCTCGAGTTCGAGGGCCGACGGGGCTTGCACCCCTGCAGCCGCAAGCCCCCGTGCCCCCGCGCAGTGACCCACCGACCGACGCCTCGCCCCACGTCGCCGACAGAAAAATGCCCCACCCTGCGGCAAAATCCCCCACCGGCAGACGCAAAACGCCCCTTTTCGTCCCCTGCGAAGGCCCTGTCCCGCCCGCGGCCCCTCACCTCCACTCCCTGTCCCCACTATATATAATAAGGAAGACCCGCCCCGCGGCCTCCCCTTCCGCTCCACCCGTCCATGTCCTCCGCCCCCGCCTCGCCCCTCGCCGGCCGCCACATCGTGCTCGGCATCACCGGCAGCATCGCCGCCTACAAAGCCTGCACCCTCATCCGCCTCCTCGTGCGCCAAGGCGCCGAAGTGCAAGTGGTCATCACCCCGCCGGCAAAGAGTTCGTCACGCCCCTCACCCTCGCCACCCTTTTCGCAGCACCCGGTGGTGAGCGAATTTTTCGACCGGCGCGACGGCAGTTGGCACAGCCACGTCGATCTCGGGCGCTGGGCCGACGTCTTCGTCGTGGCCCCCGCCTCGGCCGCCACGCTCGGCAAGATGGCCCACGGCATCGCCGACAACATGCTCCTCACCACCCTACCTCTCGATGAAGGCCCCCACCTTCGTCGCCCCGGCCATGGACCTCGACATGTATGCCCACCCCGCCACGCACGACAACCTCGCGTCTGCTGCCGCCGCGGCGTGCACGTCATCGAAGCCGCCGACGGTTTTCTGGCCTCCACCCTCGTGGGCAAAGGACGCATGCAAGAACCCGAAGTCATCGTCGAGCACCTCGCCCGCTTCTTCGCCCCCTGCACCCGCCGACCGCGCCGCAAGCGAAACCGCTGCCGCAAGCGCCCCCTCAGCTGCCCCCCGCCGCCGGCTCCTGCCCCGCCGAGGTGAGCGCCCCCACTCCTGCTGACGCGCCCCCGCCCGCGGGCTCGCTCATCACCGCCGGTCCCACGCGCGAACGCCTCGACCCCGTGCGCTACATCAGCAACTACTCCAGCGGCAAAATGGGCTTCGCGCTGGCCGAAAGTGCCGCCCGTGCCGGCTACGATGTGGTGCTCATCGCCGGCCCCTGTCGGCCTCACCACCCACTCGCCCCACATCCGCCGCATCGATGTGGAGAGCGCGCGCGAGATGCACGAAGTCGCCCTGCGCGAATTTCCCGATTGTGCCGGCGCCATCCTCTGTGCCGCCGTGGCCGACTACGCTCCCGCCGAACCCGCCGAGCACAAAATCAAGCGCGAAACCACCGGCGAACTCACCCTCCGCCTCCGCCCCAATCCCGACATCGCCGCCGATCTGGGCCGCCGCAAGCAGGGCGCACAGTGGCTCGTGGGCTTCGCCCTCGAAACCGACCACGGGCTCGAACACGCCCGCGCCAAACTCGCGCGCAAGCACCTCGACCTCATCGTGCTCAACAGTCTTTCCGACCCCGGCGCAGGCTTCAACACCGACACCAACCGCGTCACGCTCATCGCCCCCCACGCCGCGCCGCAAGCCCTCCCGCTCATGGCCCAAAAGCGCCGTGGCCGACGCCCTCATCGACCACATCGACCGCGCCTTCCGCCCCGCCACGCGCTGACGCTGCGGCCGCGTCTCGCTCATTCTCCCCGACGCTGTGCTCAACTTCGCCCGCTCGTGGATTCCGACTACCGCGTCGCCCATTGACGCCCGCTCCGACGTCCCGCCGAAGTGCCCGCCCGTGGCCTCGAGCCCCCGCGTCGCCCCTCATCCTCCCGCCCATGTCGTTCCTCCGTTCCCTCCCCTCTCGCCTGCTCGGCGCCCTCTTGCGCCCCTCGTCGTGGTCCTGCTCCTCGCCGTGGGGAGCGACGCGCTGCGTGCCGGCGAACTCGACGCCACCGTCACCATCGACACGCGCCACGTGCAGGGGCACCGGCAACGAAGCCACCTTCGAAGCCCTGCGCCGCGCCGTCACCGACTTCCTCAACGAACAGCGTTTCACCGATCTGCGCTTTGCCCGCCGCGAACGCATCCGCTGCACCTTCTATTTCAACGTGCGCAAGTACGACCCCTCGGCGCAAACCTTCGAAACCACCCTCACCGTCAGCTCCTCGCGCCCCGTGTTCGACGCCGCCTACACCAGCCCCGTGTTCATCGCCCGCGACGCCTCGGCCAACTTCCGCTTCGCCGAGTTCGACAAGCTCGAGTTCCACCCCGCCACCGTCGACAACGACCTCACCGCCCTGCTGGCCTACTACGCCTACTTCGTCATCGGCGTCGATCTCGACACGATGTCGCCGCTCGGCGGGAGCGACGTGCTGGGCCACGCCCGCGACCTGGTGAACAACGCCCGCTCGCTCACCCTCTCGGCCAAAGGTTGGCGCCCGTTCGACGACACGCACAACCGCGCCGCGCTCATCACCGACTGGCTCGACCCGGCCATGCAACCCTTCCGGCGCATGCTCTACACCTACCACCGCACCGGGCTCGACCACATGGCCGAAAACCCCGAACGCGCCCGCGTGGCCATCGTCGAAGCCCTGCGCCTCCTGGCCGAAGCCCACGACACCAAGCGCCTGAGCGTGCTGCCGCAACTCTTCACCGAGTGCAAGGCCGACGAACTCGTGGGCCTCTTCGCCGGACACACCACCGCGCAAGATCGCGACTTCATCGTCGACCTCCTTTCGCGCATCAACCCTTCGAAAAATCCCGCCTGGAACCGCATCCGCGACGGCAAATAGCGCACCGCCCCGCCGTGCGCTACGGCCGTCCCCGCTCGTTCCACCGCCCCAACCCCATCGCCGTGCTCACCCACCTTCACATCAGCAACTACGCCCTCATCGACCGCCTCGACCTCGACCTCGGCGCGGGTTTCACCGTCATCACCGGCGAAACCGGCGCCGGCAAGAGCATCATCCTCGGCGCCCTCGGTCTGCTCCAAGGCCACCGTGCCGACGCCAAAGTGCTGCGGCACACCGACAGCAAGTGCATCGTCGAAGGCACCTTCGACACCGCCGGTCTGGCCGTCGGGCCCCTGCTCGAAGCCGCCCAGATCGAAGCCGACGACTCCACCCTGATCATCCGCCGCGAGGTCTCCGCCGCCGGCAAAAGCCGCGCCTTCGTCAACGACACCCCCGCCACCCTCGCCGTGCTCCGTCAACTCGCCGAGCACCTCATCGACATCCACTCGCAGCACCAAAACTTGCTCCTCGCCCACGAGAATTACCTCCTCGACACCCTCGATCTCGTGGCCGACAACGCCCCCTGCGCCACACCCTACGCCGCCGCGCTGGCTGCCCACCGCAGCGCCGCCCGCCGCCTGCGCGAACTCGAAGACCAAACCGGGCGCGACGGCCAAGACCGCGACTACCTCAGTTTCCAACTCGAGCAGATCGACGGCTCGGCCTTCCTCGTCGACGAACAAGCGCAGCTCGAAGCCGACAGCCAAGCCCTCACCCACGCCGAAGACATCCAGCAGTCGCTGGCCCACGCCGCAGGGCGCCTGAGCAACGACGAGTTCGACGTCGTGAGCCTCCTGCGTCAGGCCGAAAGCGACCTGCGCGACGCCGCCCGCCACCGCCCGGAAGCCGACACCCCTGGCCGATCGACTCGAAAGCGCCCGCATCGAAATCGACGACATCCTCAGCGACGTCGAGCGCCTGGCCGACAGTGTCGAGGTCGACCCCGTGGGCCTCGAGCGCGTCAACCGTCGGCTCTCGAAACTCTACGCCCTGGAGCGCAAACACAACGTCGAAAGCGTGGCCGAACTCCACCGTGTGGCCGACGAATTCCGCGCGCGTCTCGACGCCATCGACCACGCCGAGGAGCATCTCGCCGAAGCCCACCGCGCCCTCGAGCGCACCCTGGCCGACACCCTGGCCGCCGGCGCCGCCCTCACCGCCAGCCGCCGCGACGCCGCCCGCGAAATCGCCGACACCCTCCGCGCCGACCTCGTCCAACTCGGCATGCCCGACACGCAAATCTGCTTCGATTTCCGTCCCCGCACCGCCCCCTGACGCCGGCGGCACCGACACCGTGGCCTTCCTCTTCTCGGCCAATCCCGGCATGCCCCCCCGCGACCTGGCCGAAACCGCCTCGGGCGGTGAAATCGCCCGCCTCATGCTCGCCCTCAAAACCCTCGTGGCCGGGCGCCGCAACCTGCCCACCGTCGTTTTCGACGAGATCGACACCGGCGTGAGCGGCACCATGGCCGGCCGCATGGGACAACTCATGCGCCGCATGAGCCGCAGTGTGCAAGTACTCTGCATCACCCACCTGCCACAAATCGCGTCGCTCGCCACCGACCACCTGCGTGTGGCCAAACAGCAGCGCGACGGCCAAACGCTCTCCTCGCTCACCCGCCTCGCACCCGATGCCCGCGTCGACGAACTCGCGGCCATGCTCTCGGGCACCGACGTCACCGACGCCGCCCGCGCCAACGCCCGCGAACTCCTCAGCGCCGCCCAATCCTCCCTAAGCCCTCGGCCCCTGACCCGCCCCCGCGCCGCCACGGAATGTGCCCCACACTCGGCACGCGCCACCCGCGTGGCCGCCGAATGTCAGCAAGCCGCCGGCCGCCCTTCCCCCACCGTCTCGGCCCATCGCCCGCCGAGCACCGACCACCCGCCCGCCTCGCGCGCGATCCCATATATAGTAGCCCATGACCCGCATCCTCCTCCCTCTCCTCCTCCTCGTTTTCAGTCCCTCCTCGGTCGCGCCGCCTCGTCGTCCGACGCCGTTCGCGCGCTGGCCCACATCGTCACCTTCGGTCCCGCGGGCGACACCCTCGCCCACGCCGAAGGCTTCTTCGTCGATGCCGCCGGCACCCTCGTGGCCCCCTTACGCCCCCTTCCGCGGTGCCACCCGCGCCCTCATCACCGACAGCCGCCGTCGCCAAGGCCGCGTGCTGCGCATCGCCGGTGCCGACGAAACGCTCGACCTCCTGCGCGCCACCACCGATCTCCCGCGGCGTGCCGACGAGTTCCTCCCCTCACCGCCCAGGCTACCCCGCCGGCGTCGCCCTCACCCTCGTGAGCCCCACTCCCGCCCCCGCGCGGCACGCTCATCCCCACCATGGTGCTCACCGCCGAAGCCCTCCGCTCGCACCGCTACTACACCCTCACGGCCGACAACGGGCGCGCCTCGCCGGTTTGCCCCTCCTCGCCCCCTGAAGGCTCCCCCGCGCCGGTGGCCGCCATCGCGCAATTCAACTACGCCCCCTGCGCGCCCCGGCGCCGCCGCCCCGGTCTCTGCGCCATCTCCGCCTCGGCCGTCGACTCCCTGCGCATCACCGCCGTCTCGGCCCTCAGCAGCGACCTCGCCGCCCTGCGCCTGCCCACCCTCCTGCCCGCCGACGAAGGCGAAGCCTACACCTATCTCTACATGCTCCTGCGCTCCCGCCGCGACAGTGCCTGCGTGGCCACCGCCCTCGCCGACTTCCTCAGCGCCCACCCCGGCCGCGCCGACGTGCTCCGCGACGCCGCCCGTTTCTACGCCACCCGCGCCGACTACCGCCGCAGCGATTCGCTCCCTCACCCGCGCCGAACAACAAAGTGAATCCTCCGCCGAGCGCAGCCAAGCCTGCGAAACGCGTGCCGCCCTCATCTTCGACGCCCGCAACGGCGCCGACTCCTCCGTCTCCCCGCCGCGTGGTCGCTCCCCGTCGCCCTTCGCGCCCTCGACCGCGCCGACAGTCTCTCGCCCCGCCCTCCGTCTGGCTCCTGCGCGGCATCCTGCTCTACGGTGCCCACCGCGACGCCGAAGCCCTGCGCGCCTTCGAGCGCGTCAATCGCAGTGCCGAGGCCTCACTCCGCTCCTACTTCTTCGCCGCCCAAGCCCTGGCGCGCAGCGGCGGGAGCGACAGCGCCGTGGTGGCCCTGCTCGACAGCGCCCTGGCCCGTTCGCCCCAACCCCTCACCGCCGATGCCGCCGCGCCCCTGGCCTGGCGCGCCGTCTATGCCGAGCGCATGGGGAATGCACGGCGCGCCACACTCGACCTCGTGGACTATGAGCGTCTCGTGCCCGCCGCCGAACTGCGTGCCCCCTTCTTCCTGCGCCGTGCCGCCCTGGCCGAGCGCGCCCGCCTCTACCGTCGCGCCGTCGACGACTACACCACGGCGGCGGCCCGCGCCGACACGCGCGAACTCCGCCTCGAAGCCCTCACCCTCAAGGCCCTGCTGTGCGTTCACCTCTCGGCCGGCGACGAAGCCCTGGCCGCCGCCGAAGAACTCTCGCGTCTGGCGCCCGACACCCCCGATGCGCTCAAGCTCCTCGGCCTGTCGCACCAACTCCTCGGCCACCGCACCCTCGCGCGCCGCTACCTCTCGCAGGCCGCCGCCAAGGGGCGATGCCAACGCCGCCGAACTCCTGCGCAAAGTCAAGTGACCTTCGCGCCCAAGCCCCTCCGGCCCGATCCGCTCCCCGCGGTCGGGCCTTTTTGTGCCCCTCCGCGCCGTGTCGCCGCGCACCGTCCCGCCGAATGTCGCCGCGTTCCCGCCAAATATCGCCCCTGTCCCACCGAATGCCGCCGCGTTTCGCGCCGCACCGCCCGTCCCTTCGCCCCCGCCCGCAAACCTTGCAACGCCCGCGCCCCCACTTTCGGCTACTCGCCGTGCAACGTTTCGGACATCGGCCCCCGCCCAAGGCAAAGCCCTACCTTTGCATTGTCAAAACGAAAACCACCGTTTCCCCATCGTCCCACCTCGTTAATCCCTTCACCGCTATGTTCCACACCGCCCTCGCCGCCCTCACCGCCTTCTATCGCACCACCGTCGTCATCTTCCCCCTCGGTCACCACCGCACCCTCCACCTCCACACCTCCCCGCCCTGTCGCTCATCCCCTACCTCGCACAGCTCAACTGATTCACCCCCGCGCCGCGCACCAACCGCCGATCGCCTCGGCCTTTCCTCCCTCACCCGAAAAACACACCCCGTGCGCCGCGTCCCGTTCGTCCCGCCGCTCGACCTCGTTCCCTCGAAAAAGCCCGATTCGTCCCCTGCGAATCGGGCTTTTTAGCCCCGCCGCGTGCGAAATCCCAACCTTGCAATGCCGCCGCCCCCTGCTTTCGGCTCCACCCCTGTGCAACGTTTCGGCCGCCGCCCCCCGCCGAAGGCAAAACCCTACCTTTGCCGTGTCAAAACGAAACCATCCACCGCTCCTCATCCCCCTGCCGCTATGTCTTCCCTCCTCCAAAACCTCATCGACCGGTACCCCGAAGCGTTCGACCACCTGTTCTTCTTCGTCCGCCTCGGCCTGTTCGTCTACATCGCCATCGGCCTCTTTCCCCTTCCTTCGCAAGCACGTGTTGAACTGGAGCAACTCCAACACCAACGCCCCGCGTCCCCTCAACGCGCCCAGCGTCTACAACACGCAGCAGGCCGCCCAATATCTCCACTCGCCGCAGCCCGTCGCCAATGCTCCGCAATCCGCCAATGCACCCGCCGTCTCACCACACGCAGCAGGCCGCCCAATATCTCCACTCGGCGCAGCCCGCCGCCAATGCCCCTGCAATCTGCCAACGCGCCCACGGTCTACAACTCGCAGCAGGCCGCCCAATATCTCCACACGCCGCAGCCCGCCGCCAACGTCCCGCAATCTGCCAACGCCCCTGCGCCCCCTCAACGCGCCCAACGCCTACAACACGCAGCAGGCCGCCCACTACACCTCGCAAACGCAGCCCAACTCCCTCCGCCTCCCTCCCCCGAGCGGTTCGTAGCCATGCTCATTCGCCTCTACCGCGCCAGCATCATCAACGTCCGCATCGGCAATCACAACGTCCGCATCGGAGGCATCTCCGGCCTCCTCTTCCTCTCATTCCTCCTCTTGTTGTGGTGAGCACAGCGCCCCTTCCCTGCTCCCACTGCGCTCGACGCGAAACCTGTCGGGGAGATCTCGAGAAGAAATTCCGCCCCTGTCCCCGCCGCGAACGCGCATCCCCTTCGGAAAACACGCACCGTCTCACCGACTGCCACCGCCTTCCTTCGGGCAACACCGCTTCCCCATCGGGAAACGCCCCCGCCCTGTCCGCTCCCCCGCCTTGTTCACCTCCTCCGCGCGCATTGTCTCGCGCCCTTCGCCCGCCCCTGCACCCGATTTCGCCCCACGCCCATCGGATGCGGGGCGGTTTTTCTGTTAAAAATCACAGATTTAACGCCCTCTCCCCCTGATTTTTCAGCATAAAAACCTAACTTTGGCGCATCACTCTCCATCGTTTCAACTCCCACCCGCATGAGAAAACTCGTCCCCACCCTCTTCCTCGCACTGCTCACCGCCCTCCTCGCGACCGCCTGCCAAAAGACGAACTGGCGCCCCCATGCCGGCAAGACACCGCCCTCCCCCGGCCGCACTATCCCGGCAATCCCTATCCCCTGCCCTACCTTCCCGACAGATCCCACCGTGGTTCCCCACCGCTTACAGCGTCGACACCTACCTCGAACCCGACACGTTGGTCTACACTTTCCAGCGGAATGCGCTCGGCACCGAGGGGTTCTCACCTTCGATGTCACGAGCCACTACACCGGAGGTCGGCGCCTTGCCCTGCCCGGTCGCGGCACTTCGTCGGCCGACTCGCTGGCCCTACGTCCGCCAAGCCCGCCTGCGCGGCGAAGACGGTAAGCCGCGCGCACATCCCCTCCGCGCGCAAACGCTGCTGATGAACGTCACCTCGCTGCGCGCCCTCCTCTATCGTGCCGACGGCTCGCACACCGACATCTCCGACCGCTGCACCCTCACTTACACCTCGTTCGAACCCTATTTCAAGTCAGGGCTACACCACTTTCACGCCCGCTACACGCGACGCTTCGACGAGATGGACGCCTCACCAACTGCGGTGGGTCGAACCCTACATCCGCATCACCTGCCACGTCCCGCCGCACGCTGCCGACGAAAGTATCCTTTTGCTCGCCACGCTGGCCGACGGCCGCACCCTCCGCGGGAGTTTGCGCCCGTTCTCTCGCCCGCTCGCTACCAACACTGACGCCACCGCAGCGCCACCCTCCCGCCCTCCTCGCGACCACCTGCCGGAACGACGAACGAGCCCGCGGGGAAAAACGTCACGACGGCGGGAGCTCTCCGGCTGCACTTCCGCTTCAACGTGCAGTGCATCCCCTACATCAGTCCCCAACGCTGCCTATTCATTGACCCCATGCGCACCCCCCTTCTTCTCCTCTGCGTGCTCGCCCTCCTCACGGCTTGCGACGACCAACAGCCCAACACGCACCACCGGTCCCCCCGCAATCCGCCCGCCGACACTTCGGGCCTGCAATTCACCGACTACGTCCGCTGGTCGTCTCGCCCCTACAGCGTCGATGCCTACCTCGAGCCCAACCTCGTTTTCGGCAATTGGACGGACTATGCCCGCGGCGAAGCCGACCTCTTCTTCTTCACCGCACTGCCGCCCACCACGGCCTCTGCCGCAGCGGCGGCCGACCGCCTCAACCCGCCCCGCCAGCTCTTCGCCCCGCAGCGCGATACCTCGCCCGCCGACTCGCTGGCCTACATTCGCCAAGCCCGCCTGCGCGGCGAAACAGGCACCGTGCATCGCCGCCCCGACCGCTTCTACACCTTGTTGATGAACGTCACCTCGTTGCGCGCCGAACTGCTCGAAGCCGACGGCACACCCACCGACATCTCCCACCGCTGCACCCTCACCTACACCGACTTCGAACCCTATCTCCGCTCGGGCTACCGAAAATATTACCGACAAACCACTCGCCGCTTCGACGAAATGACGACCGAACAGCTCATGTGGGTCGAACCGGAACTCAAAATCCACTGCCAATTCCCCGCCCTCGCGCCCCAACAAAGCCTCCGCATCGTGGCCACGCTGGCCGACGGGCGCACCCTCCGCGGCACCCTCGAGCACACCCACTTCTTCTATCGCTACTGAAGCCCCCCTCGCAGCAGCTCCCCTCCGAGCCCGACCTGTCTCCGCACGTGGTCGGGCTCAGTGCGTGAGCGGGGGCACAGCGGGGAGCGGAGCGCCGGCGTTCCCAAGACTTGCACCCCCGTCGGGGCGGGTTCGCGAGCCCCCGGGCTGCAAGCTTGCAGCGGCCCTCGACTCGCGTCCACAAGCTTGCAACACCCCACCGCAGTCCGCCGCCTTTTCGTCGTGCAAGATTCCGAAAAATCTATTTTCTTTCGAACAAAATCTGACCTTTGCACCATCAAAAACAAACCCACAGGGCGGCCACCGAAGCCCAACCCGCAGGCCCCTGACCGCCAACGCCCGCAAGGCAACGCCCCACCGCCGACGCCGCACCACGCAACCCGCCAGGCGAAGCGACGAGCCCCGACGGCCAAAACCGCAAATCCACCAATCCCCCACGTTTCACCCCTCATCACTCCAAACACCATGCTCTACCTCTTCCAACAACTCAACAACCTGCTCGGCGAAACCTTCGTGCTCGTGTTCCACCTCCTCAAACTCGCCCTCGTCGTCGGCCTCGGCCTCTACCTCTGGCGCCGCTTCGGTCAGCGCCTCTTCTCGTCCGACGAGCACCCGCACCCCACGTCGACCCCCACGCCGCCGCCCACCGTCAATGCCCCTCGCCCATCTACCGGCAGCCCAACACGTCGGCCGGCAACGGCACCCCGGCTCCAGCTGCTCCCGCCCGATCTCAAAGCCCGCGCCCTCCGCTTCTATCGCGCCACGGTGATTCCCATCAAGCTGGGCAACGGCAAGACCTTCAACCTCCACACCCTGCCCGTGGTGCTCCTGCTGCTGCTCCTCTGAGCCCGCTCCCGCCCCGCCCACGCGGCCACAGCGCCCTCCGCCCCCTGCCGGCAGCACCGCGTGCCGATGCCGCCGCCCTGCTCCCCGTTTCTCCTCTCCTCTATCCCCCGCTCCGCCCCTATGCTCCCCACCTCCGCTCTCCCTCCGGCCGACCCCACGCGCTCCGCCGCCGACGTGCTCACCCCCCACTCCGCCGCCGCGCCCGACCTCGCCTGCCCCGCACCCGATCCCTTCGAGGGCTTTCTCGAAACCTACTGGGCTTCGACTAATGCCCGCACAGCCGTCCCAACCGCGTTGACCTCCCGCTGCTCCCCTCGGGCGCCCGCACCGCCCCTGCCGTGCTCCTCGCCGCCCCCACTGAAAAAAACACCCGCGGCGGCTCTCCCGTCGGCACTCGGCGCCGCATCGTGCCCCCCTGCGGGCCCTGTACACCGCCCCTGCCGCGCCCTCTCCGAAAAACACACCCCACAGCGCACCGCCCCGACCCGGCAGCGCCCGCGCCGCTGCGCTCGGGCACTCCCAACCGCCCGAAAAACACACCTTGCCGCCGTCGGGCGGTGCGCCCCATCGTCTCCACTTTCTCCGACTCCCTGAGTTTCGACAGAAACTTGGGGAGTTTTTCATCTTCTTCCCCATTTTTTTAAGTAATGTCTTTTGCATATCGAGCAAAAGCGCTATCTTTGGAGCGTAAATAAAAAGTCGGCTTTGCAAAACTCGTCAATAGCGCCCACAGTCGTCGTTTTTCGACTCGGCCCGCCGTGAAGAGTTCACAACGCACCGCCGCCCCTCGGCTCCTCGCCGCGTCCGCGCTGCGGAATGTCGGCCCGCGCGCCGCCCCCATTCACCCATCTTCGCCCCAACCGCACGCTTATGTCCTTCCTTCGTTTCGACAAAACGCAAATGACCAACCTGCAAGAATCCCTCATGAAGGAATTCCTGCTCACCAACAAGTCGGGCGCCTACTGCTCGTCCACACTCACGGGGTGCAACATCCGCAAATACCACGGGCTGTTTGTGGTGCCCGTGCCCGCTCTCGACGACGAAAACCACGTGCTGCTCTCCTCGCTCGACGAAACCGTGGTGCAACACGGCGCGGAATTCAACCTCGGCCTGCACAAATACGTGGGCGACAACTTCAGTCCCCGCGGCCACAAATACATCCAGAGCTTCGAGTGGGACAAAGTGCCCACGTGGATCTATCGCATCGGCGGTGTGGTGCTGAAAAAGGAGATCATCTTCCGCAACGAGCGCGACCGGCTGTTCATTCGCTACACGCTGCTCGAGGCCCACTCGCCCACCACGCTGCGGCTGCGCCCCTTCCTGGCCTTCCGCTCCGTGCGCCAGTGGACGCACGAGAACGGCACGGCGCGCACCGAGGCCCACGCCGTCGAACAGGGCGTGTCGTTCAATCTCTATGAGGGCTATCCCGACCTGGTGATGCAGCTCGACAGCCCGGCCGCGGTCTACCATCACACGCCCGACTGGTATCGGGGGCTGGACTACCCCAAAGAGCGCGAACGCGGCTACGACGAGCCGGAAGACCTCTTCGTGCCGGGCTATTTCGAGATGCCCATCGCACGGGGCGAGAGCATTGTGTTCACCGCCTCGCTCGACGCCCGCGACCCCGCGACGCTCAAACCGCTGATCGCCGACGAAATCGAAGCCCACGACCCGCGCGACTCGTTCTACCACACGCTGGTGAACGCCGCCCACCAGTTCCGCCAGCAACTCGGCGGGCTGGACTACATCATCGCCGGCTACCCGTGGTTCAAACCCCGCGCCCGCGACACCTTCATCGCCATGCCCGGCCTGACGCTGGCCATCGGCGAGACCGAACAGTTCGAGAAATACATGGACACCGCCGCCCGCGCGCTCGACGACTTCATGGGCGGGCGCCCGGTGAGCGTGCAAATCTACGAAACCGAACAGCCCGACACGCTGCTCTGGGCCATGTGGTGCCTGCAACAGTATGCCAAATACGTGGGTCGCGAACGTTGCCGCGAGCGCTACGGCACGCTCATCGACCGCATCATGTCGTTCATCTTCGAAGGGCGGCACCCCAACCTCTTTGTCCACACCAACGGCCTGGTCTATGCCAACGGTCGCGACCGCGCCGTGACGTGGATGAACTCCACCGCGTGGGGTCGGCCCATCGTGCCCCGCTCGGGCTACATCGTCGAGTTCAACGCCCTGTATTACAACGCCAAAAAGTTCTACCAACAGCTGCTGGTCGACGACGGCCGCACCGAACGCCTCATCACCGCCGAACGCATCGAGGCCGAGTGCCGACAGTTTGAGGAGAGCTTCCGCGCCACCTTTGTCAACCACTGCGGCTATCTCTTCGACTACGTCGACGGGGGCAACGCCGACTGGAGCGTTCGGCCCAACCAACTGCTGGCCATCGCCCTCGACTTCTCGCCCCTCACGCTGCGGGAGCGCAAAGCGGTGCTCGACATCTGCACCCGCGAACTCAAAACGCCCAAGGGCATCCGCTCGCTCTCGCCCAAAAGCCAAGGCTACACGCCCTACTACGCGGGCCGTCAGGAAGAGCGCGACCGCGCCTACCACCAAGGCACCGCCTGGCCGTGGCTCACGGGCTTCTACCTCGAGGCCTACCTGCGCGTCTACCGCATGAGCGGCGTGAACTACATCGAGCGGCAGCTCATCGGCTTCGAAGAAGAACTCTTCTACCACTGCATCGGCACGATTCCCGAACTCTTCGACGGCAACCCGCCCTTCTCGGGCCGCGGCGCCATCTCGTTTGCCATGAACGTGAGCAGCATCCTGCGCGCCTTCCGCCAGCTCGAGAAGCACCGCCTCGAAGAAGAAGCCGCCGAACGCGACTGATCCAACCCACCTCCCCACTCCCCTATCTCCTACACTCCCATGAAAGTACTCATGTTTGGCTGGGAATTCCCGCCCCACATCCTCGGCGGGCTCGGCACCGCGTCCTACGGCATGACCGCCGGCTTGGCCGCACAACCCGACATGGACATCACCTTCTGCATCCCCAAGCCCTGGGGCGACGAGGACAAAAGTTTCATGAACATCATCGGGCTGAGCGAAACTCCCATCGTGTGGCGCGACGTGGACTACGACTATGTGCGCCAACGCCTCGGCGACCGCATGACGCCCGAACAATATTTCGCCCTGCGCGACCACATCTACGCCGATTTCTCCTATCGGCTCACCGACGACCTGGGCTGCATCGAGTTTTCGGGCCGCTATCCCGACAACTTGCAGGAAGAGATCAACAACTACTCCATCGTGGCGGGCGTCATCGCTCGGCAGCAGGAGTATGACATCATCCATGCGCACGACTGGCTCACCTATCCCGCCGGCATCCACGCCAAGCAAGTGAGCGGAAAACCGCTGGTGGTGCACGTCCACGCCACGGATTTCGACCGCTCGCGCGGCAATGTCAACCCCACGGTCTACGCCATTGAGCGCGACGGCATGGACCATGCCGACTGCATCATGTGCGTTTCGGAACTCACCCGCCGCACGGTCATCGACCACTACGGGCAAGACCCGGCGAAAGTGGTGGCGATGCACAACGCCGTCTACCCCCTTCCCGACGACATCCGCGAGATCGTGGCGCAACGCCGCCCCGCTTCTGAGCGAAAGGAGAAGGTGGTGACCTTCCTGGGCCGCATCACCATGCAGAAAGGCCCCGAGTATTTCGTCGAAGCCGCCGCCCTGGTGCTCAAACGCACGCGCAACATCCGCTTCTGCTTCGCCGGTTCGGGCGACATGATGGAGGCGATGATCGAACTCGCGGCGCGGCGCGGCATTGCCGACCGCTTCCACTTCCCCGGCTTCATGAAAGGGCGCGAAGTCTACGAGGTGTTCCGCGACTCCGACGTCTATGTCATGCCCTCGGTGTCCGAACCCTTCGGCATCTCGCCCCTCGAAGCCATGCAGTGCGGCGTGCCTTCCATCATCTCCTACCAAAGTGGTTGCGCCGAAATCCTCGACAAGTGCATCAAAACCGACTATTGGGACATCGAAGCCATGGCCGATGCCATGTATTCGCTCTGCGTCAACGACAGTCTGCACGAATACTTGCGCGTGGAAGGCCTCAAAGAGGTCGACGCCATCACGTGGGAAAAAGTGGGCCTGCGCATCCGCGCCTGCTACGACCGCCTGCTCGGGCGCTGATCGCCCCCGCCGTGACGCACCGCCCCCGCCGCGCCGCCGGTGCACCCACCCGCTCCAACTGCCTCCAACCCCCACCCCAAACACCCGGCTTCCTTATGAAATCCATCTGCCTCTATTTCGAAATACACCAGAATATCCACCTCAAGCGCTACCGCTTCTTCGACATCGGCACCGACCATTACTACTACGATGACTACGAAAACGAGCGCTCCATCACCGAAACGGCCGAACGCAGCTACATTCCCGCGCTCCACGCCCTGATCGAAATGGCCGAACGCTACGGCGGCTACTTCAAATGCGCCTTCTCGCTCTCGGGCACGGCCATTGAGCTCCTCGAACAGTACTCGCCCGAGGTGCTTGAACTCCTCGATCAGCTCAATCGCACGGGCTGCGTCGAATTTCTCGCCGAGCCTTACTCCCACGGCTTCTCTTCCATCAAGTCGCCCGAGTGCTTTAAGGACGAAGTGCGCCGCCTCTCGCGCAAGATCAAGAGCCTTTTCGGCGTCGAACCCCGCGTGCTGCGCAACTCCTGCCTGATGTATTCGGACGAAATCGGCGCCCTGGTGGCCGAAATGGGCTTCAAAGGCATGTTGGCCGAGGGCGCGAAACAAACCCTCGGCTGGAAGAGCCCGCACTACCTCTACCACTGCGCCCTCGACCCGCGCCTCAAACTCCTGCTCCGCGACCCCGGACTGTCGGAAGACATCAGCTATCGCTTCAACGACCGCTCTTGGAACGAATATCCCCTCTACGCCGAAACCTACGCCCGCTGGATCGCCGAACAACCCGCCGACCAACCCGTGGTGTGCCTCTTCATGGAGCTCTGCGCCCTGGGCATGTTCCAACCCCTGGAGAGCAACATCCTCGAGTTCCTCAAGGCGCTGCCCGAACAGTCGCGCGATCAGGGCATCGACTTCGCCACTCCCTCCGAACTCTGCGAGCAACTCGAGAGCGTGGGCCCACTTCCGGTGGAATATCCCACCACGTGGGTCGACGAGGAGCGCGACCTCTCGCCCTGGTTGGGCAACGTGATGCAGCAAGAGGCGCTCGACAAACTCTATTCGGTGGCCGATCGCGTGCGCATCGGCGGCGACAAGCGCCTGCGCCAGGACTGGGACTACCTCCAAGCCTCGAACAACCTGCGCTTCATCTCCACCAAAGCCAACAGCTACGGCGGCTACCGCGGCATCTACTCCTCGCCCTACGACGCCTTCACCAACTACATGAACATCTTGGGCGACTTCATCACGCGCGTCAACGACCTTTATCCGCTCGAAATCGACAATGACGAGCTCAATGCCCTGCTCACCACCATCAAGAACCAGGGCGACGAACTCGAAGTCAAGGACAAAGAGATCGACAAGCTCAAGAACCTGATCGGCCGCCTGAGAAGGAGGCGCAGGCTCGCGAGGCTGCGCCCGCCGAGGCCCCTGCTCCCGAAGCCCCCGCCCCGACCGCGACGGCCCCCGAAGCCCCGGCCGAAGCGCCCGCACCCAAAGCGGCCGCCCACGGCAAAAGGGCAAGCGCGGCGGCAAACGCTGAATGGCGCCGGCCGCCCAACCGCACCGCGCCGCACTTCGGGCACCGCACCCCGCACGGCTCGACAGCGAGGGGCATGCCGAAACACCGCACAGCACTTCCGCCCCCGCACCCCGCACGGCTCGACAGCGAGGGGCATGCTGAAGCCCCGCCCCGCACTTCCGCTCCCGCACCCCACACCGCGACAACGTGCGTGGCGCAATCTCTCGCGCCGCTGTGCACTTCCGCCGGCGTGCCCCTCACAAACAACGCCCCGTCGGCAACCCAAAGGTTGTCGACGGGGCGTCGGTTTTCGTAGCCCGAGCGCAGCGGCGTTCCGCCCGCAGCGGGCAGGCACAAGTGCGCGCCTACACATTATATATAGGACACGCGCGAAGTGCCCCACGGGCACAAGTCCCCGGCGAGTCGGCACGTCGGGCAACGACACCGCGCCGCCGTCGGCCGCTCATCGGCTCGCCGGTTCGGCCAACGCCCAGAGGGCAGCGCCTTCGCGCACCCCCGCCACGCCCTCGGTGGCCATGCGGCGCAACACCTGCGCCAACACCGCCGTGGGCATCGGACGCTGCGCACGCAGCAGCCCCAAGACGTTGAACGCCTTCACCACCTTCACCCACAAGCGTTCGCCCGGGCGGTCACTGCCGCGGCGTTCCAACACGGGCGGTCGGGCGATGGCCAAGCGCTCGAAAGGCAATGCGCGCAATCGCTCCTCGAGTTCGCCCTTCATGCGGGGATAGAACCAGCGCGAGTCGGCATCGGCCATCGCCGCCGAGACCAGCACGCAGGTTTTCACCCCGTGGGCCGCCGCAGCCTGCGCCGCCTCGAGCGGATAGTCCACGTCGACGTGCCACTGTGCGGCCTCCGATCCGGCCGCCTTGCGCGTGGTGCCGATGCAAATGAAGAGCACATCGCCCGTCACCAGGGGCGTCCAGGCCTCCGGCTCGTCGAAGTCCACCACGTGCACCCGCAGTTTCTCGTGCTCCACGGCGAGCGGACGGCGCACCGCCACGTCGACGCGCTCCCAACGCCCGTCGGCGAGCAACTGCTCCACCAGATCGCGTCCCACGGCGCCCGTGGCGCCCAATACAAAAAGCTTTCATACGCGTTCGTTTTTTTCGTTCGTTCTGTCGGCAGATCCCGCACTCGTCACGGCGCCTCCCGTTCGTCGGTCCCTTCGGCCGCGAGCTGCACCGCCCAGCGAGACCCTTCGAGCAAATATACACATTTTCGCGCATTCTCCCCGGTTTTTCGCGCATCCTCCCCCGTTTTTCATGCGCCCACCCCGCCGTTTTTGCACCTCTCTCCCGCCGTTCCGACCCGAAAACGGGGAGAGAATCGCGCCGCGTTGAGTTTTTTAGATTCAGTCATATTTCTATCGAAGAAAAGCCCTATATTTGCACCGAAAACCTGTTTTATCAACTCCGCATGACAAAAGTTCGGCGCTTCGTCCCCGTTTTTCGTTTGCCCGCCGGAGTGCTCTCCCCATTCCTCCCCAGCCTATGATGCTTCATTCCGCCACGCGATTGCTCAGTGCCGCCTTTCTGGCGCTCGGCCTGAGCACCCCGGCCGCCACCCTGGCCCAGCAAGTCATTTTCCCGCAGGAACAACAAGCCGGCACGGCACGTTTGGCGCACACCGCCAACCACTACGTGCTGAGCAACGACCTGCTCACCGCCACCTTCGTCGAATCGGGCGGCACCCTCCGCTTCGGCGGTTGTCCGCAGCTCAACTTGAACGCCGGCACCGAACTTTTTGAAATCCGCACCGGCAACGGGCAGACGGTGGTGCGCGCCTCGGAAATGCAACTTGAGGGCGTGCGCGAGATCAACTACGCGGCCAATCCCTCGGCCACGAAGGGAGCGGAGAAACTCCCCGGCCGTGCCCTTGAGCCACCTTCAAGCACGGCAACCTCACGGTGCTCTGGCGCGCGGTGCTGCGCGACGGCAGCCACTACCTGCGCACGGAAATGAAACTCACGGCCTCGAGCGACACGAAACTCTTTGCCGTCGTGCCCATGCTCTACGAGGTCGACGTGCACGCCGCCGGCAGTGCGCCGCGCAAGGTGGGCAACACCCGCGGCGCCGTGCTGCTGAGCGACAAGATCTTCGCCGGTCTCGAAACGCCCATGGGGCTCAACACCGTGGGCGCGGGCGAAAGCGACGAACGCCCCTTCACCCACGACGCGTGGACGACCGACGATTTCGCCATCGCCCCCGCCGGCACGGTGCCGGCCGGCGTCACCGCCCTGGGTTATGCGGCCGACAAGGTGGCCGTGGCGCAGGGTTACGTCACCCTCAAGCAGGCCGGCGCGCAAACCCTCACCTTCACCTACAAAGGCGGCCCCCACAAACTCAACCTCGTGGGCGTCGACGCCGTCGACCTCAGCGGCAACGTGGTGGCCTCGGACTATCACTACGGCACCATGGGCAACGCCCACAGCCGCAACGTCTATACGCTCAACGTGCCCGCAGTGGGCGTCTACCGCCTGCGCTATTTCGTGGACACCGCGCCCGAAACCATTGACTCTCGCGGCGAGATCACGTTCTCCGGCCGCGTGGGTCGGCCCATCATCGTGCGCGATCTCGCCCCGGCGGCGCCCCCGTCTCGACAGCCACGCCACACGGCCGCTCCCTCGCCCGCTCGCAACGTGCGCGCCCTGAGTGCCGGACAAATGGGGGCCGACGAGGTGCTCACCGACGCCTGGACGGCGGCCGAATGGACGCAGCCCGAGCGCGTGCCCTCGCGCATCAACGAGGTGGGTTACTATGCACCGAATGTGAAATCCATTCGTCGGCCCCTCCGCCTCACGTCGACCGGCACGCTGGCCGTGCAGTTCAACTACCGCACGGGCAACACGCGCCTGAACCTCTGCGGTCTCGAACTCGTGGACGCCACGGGCAACGTGGTGGCCTCCGACTATCACAAGGGCTACACGGGCAATGCGGCCGAAGGCAACGTCTATCGTTTCAACGTGCCCTACGGCGGCGATTTTACCCTCGTCTACTACGCGCAAGACAAGGACGAAGCCATCACCTCGTCGGGCAACATCCGCCTCGCCCTCACGCAGAGCGACACGCTCCACCTGGCTTCGCAGGCCACCACGCAGCTGCGCGGCACGTGGAGCCGCAACACCACGCTCCACGCCGGCGACGACTGGAAAGTGAGCGCCGTGGTGGGTCTCGTAGCCCCCGGTCAGCCGCGCCGCTCCTTCCTCGCCTACAGCGAACGCGAGCGCGCCGTGCCCTGGCGCGCCATGCCGGCCTACATCTCTTGGTACGAACTCAACATCGACCGCAACAACGACCCGAACTATACGGGCAACATGCACGATTGGCAGTGCGAAGAGGTGGTTCGCCAGTGGAAAAAGAATTTGTTTGAGCCTTACGGCACGGCGGTCAACTCCTTTGTGTGGGACGACGGCTGGGATCACTACGGCGACTGGACGTTCTCGCCCAACTTCCCCGACGGCTTCCGCAAAGCCGACGCCTTGGCACGCGAAATGGGCTCGGGCATCGGCGCCTGGCTGGGCCCGGTGGGCGGCTACGGGCAGAGCGGCAACTATCGTCGCGCCTTCTGGAACGGCAAGGGCGGCATGCAACTCTCCAACCCCAAGTATTACGAAACCTTCACGCGCGCCATCACCGACCTGTGCAACAATCGCGGCTATGACTTCCGCTTCTTCAAGTTCGACGGCATCAGTGCGCAATTCTCGGCCGTGGGTCCCGACGCGGGCACCGTGGGCGAGGAGAACGCCGAGGGCATCATCCGCGCCGAACGCATGGTGCGCGAAACCATCAAGCCCGACATCTTCTTCAACACCACCGTCGGCACGTGGGCCTCGCCCTTCTGGTTCCAATCACCGACGCCGTGTGGCGCCAAGAGGGCGACTACGGCCAAGCGGGCAACCAAGGCAGCGACCGCGAGCAGTGGATCACCTATCGCGACGCGCTGGTGCACAAAAACTTCGTGAAGAACTCGCCGCTGTGTCCCATCAACACGCTGATGACCCACGGTTTCATCCTCTCCTCGCACGGACAGGTGTCGAAAAACATGGACTACGACGGCATCGTGCGCGAGTTGCGCTGCGCCTTCGCCTGCGGTTCGGGCATGGTGGAGCTCTACAACGACTACGCCCTGACCAATTCGATCCGCGGCGGCCGCCTGTGGGGCGATCTGGCGGGAGGCCATTCGCTGGCAAAAGAACAATGCCGACGTGCTGCCCGATGCGCACTGGGTGGGCGGCAACCCCTGGACGGGATCGCGCGCCGAAGTGTACGGATGGGCGGCGTGGAACGGCCAAAAGGCCACCCTCGCGCTCCGCAACCCCTCGGCTTCGGCTGCCACCTTCCGCACCACGCTGCGCCAAGCGCTCGAAATCCCCGACTATGTGCACGGTAGCCTCATCCTCACGAAGGCTTTCGGCCGACAAGACGCGCTCACGGGCTTGAACGAGGACACGCCCATCGACATCGACACGCCGCTCACGCTGTCGTTCCCCGCTTCGAGCGTCTATGTCTTCAACGGTCGCGAAAGTTCCGTGCCCGCGGTGGCCGTGACGGGCATCACGCTCACGGGCCCCGAGGTGAATGTGGCGCCGGGTCGCGAGAAAGCCCTCGTTTGGGACGTTGCGCCCGTCAATGCCACCCACACCGCCGTGCAATGGGCGGTGGCCGACCCTCGATCGCCACGATAGACAACGGCGTGGTGCGCGGTGAAAGACGGTGAGACCACCGTGACCGTAACGGCCGAGGGCGGACACACCGCCACGGTGCGTGTGAAGGTGAGCACTCCGCCTTATGCCATTTCGTTCGATGCCGACGCAACACAAAGCGGCGAGCGCACCGTGCGCAAGGTGACGCTCACCGATCCCACCCAACAAACGCCCATCGTTCTCTCGCTCGGCGAACACCCGAAGGCCTACACCGACCTCACTGCCGCCCCCGTCAAGGTGGGAGCCGGCTCGGCGGTGACGATTGCCCCCGAGTGGAAAGGCAATTGGATGCACGCTTACGTGTATATCGACCTGAACAACGACGGCAAGTTCGACGCTTCGAGCCCCAACTCGCCCGAAGTGGCGGCCTTCACCTACTATAAGGGACAGGCGAAGGGCGAAAACGGACTCACCGCGCAGGGTAACAACAACCCGGGTATGACAATTCCGGCCTTTGCCCTGCCCACGACCTACGGCACCTACCGCCTTCGTCTGAAAATCGACTGGGACAACCTCGATCCTGCGGGCAGCACAGCTGCAGGCAACGAGATTTTGAAGAATCGCGGCTCGATCACGGATATTCTCCTCAATGTGGTCGATCCCACGGCGGTCAATGCGCCCACACTTGCCCCTCCGCCACGGCACCGGCCTACGATCTGACGGGTCGCCGCGTGTCGACCGCCGCACCCCACGGCCTCATCATCACGGGCGGCAAGAAACAAATGCGCTGATCAGGCTTTGCACACGCATCGCCTCACCTCTCTTTACGCTCTCCCCACGCACCGCGGCGGGGAGAGCGCTTTTTTGTACGACCGTGCGCCTCGTGCTCACGAAAATTCCCTATATTTGTAGCAGTTTAGGGCGCACGACTGCCAAAGTCGCCGTGCTCCCCCGTCTTCACTCCTCGTTTTTCCACCATGATCGCCCTCCCCCTCCTCAGTTTAGCCCTCTTCGCTCCCACGGCCGCGCCCTCCGGTGCTGCAGCCGTGGACAGTGCCGCCATCTATGCCGACACGCTGCCCGATGCGTGGGCGCCGTACGAATGGGTCGCCGCCGATGCCGTGCCGCCCGCCCTCGTTCCGGCCGCCGACGGCAACTCCTCTGTGAATCTCCTCACGCGCACGCTCACTTTCACGCTCGGCGGTACGCTCGGTGTGCGATTTCCGAACGGCGCGCCCAACGCGGCCTTCACCCTCGGCGGCCTCGAACTGCGCAATGACCGCGACAGCCTCATTTCGGCCATCTATCCCACAGAAGATGCCCCGGCGGCCGATCGCTATGCCCTGCGCGTGCCGACAGCCGGCGCCTACACGCTGATGGTCTACGCCCACGCGGCGAAAGGTGCCCCCTCTTCCGCGCCGACGGCCGTGCGCTACACGCTCACCGCGCCCTTGCCCGACGCAGTTGCCGCCGCACCCCGCCTCACCGCCCCCCACTCTCGTGCCAACACCACCTACGACCTCTCGGGACGCCGCGTCTCGACCACCGCGCCCCACGGCCTGCTCATTCGCGGCGGGCGGAAAATCATGCGCTGAGGCGCACCGCGTCGCCCCTACTCCTGGTCTTCGCAGTCCATAGCTCATCGATATTAGACCGCATCCTCCACAAATAGAAAGCTCTCGCAGCTCGCCCCTTCGGTGGGCTTGCGTCTTGTGCCTTCTCGGCTGCGTGCCGAACACCGCGTGTCGGCACAGTCGAATGCTCCCACTTTTTTCTCACAAATGTGGGCACCTCGCGGCGAAAAGCCCCCGCTTTCCAGTCGAAATCCCCCATTTTGTCGCCCCTTCCGCCCCGTGCAGGCAGAAGGGGGCGAAATTCTGCCGTTTTGTCAGCCTCGCGGCGTTGGCACACGGCTTGCAAATATCAGGGCGTACGGCTCGCAGGAGCAGCCCACCGGGCCGCCCACCGACCGCGCAAGGGTTTCGCACCCGAGCGCCGCACGGAGCGCCGCACACCGACACATTCATTCAGCAAACAACAAAAATAAGACATACAACTATGGGAAAGATTATCGGAATTGACCTCGGAACGACTAACTCTTGCGTATCCGTATTTGAAGGCAACGAACCTGTTGTCATCGCCAACAGCGAAGGTAAGCGCACCACGCCTTCGGTAGTGGCCTTCGTCGAAGGCGGCGAGCGCAAAGTGGGCGACCCCGCCAAGCGCCAAGCCATCACCAACCCGAAACGCACCATCTACTCGATCAAACGCTTCATGGGCGAAAACTACGCTCAGGTGCAGAAGGAGATCGAACGCATGCCCCTACGACGTGGTCAACGAGGGCGGACTGCCCCGCGTGGCTGTCGACGGCCGCAACTACACGCCGCAGGAAATCTCGGCCATGATTCTTCAGAAAATGAAGAAGACGGCCGAAGACTATCTGGGCCAGGAAGTGACGGAAGCCGTGATCACGGTGCCGGCCTACTTCTCTGACTCGCAACGCCAGGCCACCAAAGAAGCCGGCCAGATCGCCGGACTGGAAGTGAAGCGCATCGTGAACGAACCCACGGCTGCCGCTCTCGCCTACGGTGTGGACAAGGCACACAAAGACATGAAAGATCGCCGTGTTTGACCTCGGCGGCGGTACGTTCGATATCTCGATTCTCGAGTTCGGCGGCGGCGTGTTCGAAGTGCTCTCCACCAACGGCGACACGCACCTGGGCGGTGACGACTTCGACCAGGTGATCATCGACTGGCTCGTGCAGGAATTCAAGAACGACGAGGGCGCCGACCTCACCACCGACCCGATGGCCATGCAGCGCCTGAAGGAGGCCGCCGAAAAAGCAAAGATCGAACTCTCGAGCTCGGCTTCGACGGAAATCAACCTCCCCTACATCATGCCGGTGGGCGGCGTGCCCAAGCACTTGGTCAAGACCCTCACGCGCGCCAAGTTCGAACAATTGGCCCACGGCCTCATCCAAGCTTGCCTTGTGCCCTGCCAAAACGCATTGCGCGACGCCGGACTGGAGAAAAACGAGATCGACGAAGTGATTCTCGTGGGCGGTTCGAGCCGTATCCCCGCTGTGCAGCAGTTGGTTCAGGACTTCTTCGGCAAGGCTCCCTCTAAGGGTGTGAACCCCGACGAAGTGGTGGCTGTGGGTGCCGCAATTCAAGGTGCAATCCTCAACAAGGAGAGCGGCGTGAGCGACATCGTGCTGCTCGATGTGACCCCGCTTTCGATGGGTATCGAGACGCTGGGCGGTGTGATGACCAAGCTCGTGGAAGCCAACACCACGATTCCCTGCAAGCGCAGCCAGACGTTCTCGACGGCCGAGGACAACCAACCGGAAGTGACCATCCATGTGCTCCAAGGTGAGCGCCCCATGGCGGCACAAAACAAGAGCATCGGCCGCTTCAACCTGGCCGGCATCGCTCCCGCCAAGCGCGGTGTGCCTCAAATTGAGGTGACGTTCGACATCGATGCCAACGGTATCCTCAACGTGAGCGCCAAGGACAAGGCGACGGGCAAGGAACAGAGCATCCGCATCGAGGCTTCGTCTAACCTCTCGAAGGAGGAAATCGACCGCATGAAGGCGGAGGCTGAGGCCAACGCGGCTGCCGACAAGGCGGAGGCTGAACGCATCGAGAAAAATCAACAAGGCGGACAGCATGATCTTTCCAAACGGAGAACCTCCTGAAGGAGAACGGCGACAAACTGCCGGCCGATGTGAAGGGCGAGATCGAGTCTGCGCTCAACACGCTGAAGGAGGCGCACAGTCGCAGGACGTTGCAGCCATCGATGCGGCTACCGAAACGCTGAACAAGGCAATGGAGAAATTCTATGCCCAGGGCGCAGGCTGCCCAACCGGTGCACAAGACTTCGCACAGGGTGCGCAGCAAGGTGCCCAAGCCGGCGCGCAGCAAAACGGCAAGGAAGATATCCAAGATGCTGACTTCGAAGAAGTGAAGTAAAAGAGATTTCGCTTGAAAATAGCGGAAGAATAATAGAATCGCAGTAGGTAAAGAATTTACTTACTGCGATTTTTTTTGCAAGACATAATAATTTCGACTCTATTTGTTTGTAACTTTGCGCAGAAATAGATTGTATATCATTTGATTTTTGTGGGCTTCCTGCAAGTATTCCCCTATTCAGCCCTATCATCTTTTTCATTTGAAATTTCCTGCTCCCCAAACTATACAATTATGTCTAGAAGCAATAAAAACAAAGTCACCCTCAAAGAAATCAGAGACGTATTACTCGCTTAGAAACTTGAGATTTTCCAACTTATGGCAAAGATCCGTTTTTCTATCAGCCATATTGGTTTTTATTCTATTCGGGATATGCCTACTTAGTATCAAAGTTCCTGGACGAAGAAGTAAAAACCCCTTACTACTACATGAACTATAGTTGTGCCATTGCACTACTAGCCATTGTTTTTCGATCATATGGATCATGATGGCAAAAAGGTTCTAAGGCATGGTACGAAGTTTATGAGAAAAAGATTTGCAAAATAGAAAATATAAAAGAATTAAAACACGCAAAAAGCACGAATGGAATCAAATGCATTCCATGGAAATTAGACCAATGCCTCCTTTCCAACCGTGGTGGCCGCTATTCTGTTTCAAAACTAAATATTCTAATTGGAATAGTTCAACTGATCTATTGGATTATCATACTAATCATACACTATTTCGGAGCTATTTTTCATTTCGACTATGACATTTGCAGGAATTGCGTAGTCAATACAGTTATACTCACGGTTATCCCAATCGCAGTTCTAATCATCTTAGTAACAGCCAGCCTTAATCTACGGGCAAAAAGCAATGCACTTATAAAAGAGAGGAGGAAGAGTAAATCAAAGCTCATAAACTCACCCCCACTTGATTTATCAAGAACAGAAACTCTTCTAGACTTTCAAAATCGAAGTGCAACAAATCATTCGTTTTTCATAGGTTCTAATCCATGAAAAACACCGCGGGTTTGCCTCGCGGCCGGGGCACGTAGCCCCGAAGAGCGATACCAGCAATACAAAAAAAGAGACCCCTTTCGAGGTCTCTCTGAGATTAATTATCTTTGTATTGCGTATGTATAAACAACTAACCTCGAGACAAGGTCGCAAATCTTTGCCTTGCTGCAAAGAATATGCCCAAGAAAAGAGATCGCACGTATCGTGGGCATCAGCCAATCCACGCTTTC